>Ga0114922_10005785_pt1 | contig 11376 bp, 8 predicted proteins | sample AartaG_FD_100975 | JGI IMG/M metagenome (GOLD analysis project Ga0114922, IMG submission 100975) | Deep subsurface microbial communities from Aarhus Bay to uncover new lineages of life (NeLLi) - Aarhus_00045 metaG | ecosystem: Environmental > Aquatic > Marine > Oceanic > Sediment | place: Aarhus...
AAAAACGCGCATAAAAAACAAGGAATTGAAGAATTGTATTACAGAGATCACAGAGAAATAGGTATAATATTTTATTAGATTTCGGGGTTGAAAAGATTTTTCCCTGGCGGTAGGATGATTTTTTATCAAGGGGCGGGAATGGATCAGGGTATCGGATTTAGTAAAAAATAATAGAACACGGATAAATAGGGTCTGGGGTCTAGAAGAAAATGGTGTGCGATGCACACCCTACCTGAACTTCATGGTTATTTTCTTTCCTAAATTCTTGCCACGTAAAAGAGTAACAAGCATTTTCATGTCGTGGTAGCCCAGGAAGAAGTTGGGGGCTAACTTGTTTCTTCGTATTTTATTTACCGCCAGCACCGGTCCGGGGGCTACTCGTTGGCAGGGGATCCGGTGGCAGGGGACGTTTTTGGCGGAGGCAGCGGGCGGCGTGGCCGACGAGGCGGAGGTAGTAGTCGGAAGGGAGGCCTTCGTAGGTAAGGAACGGCGAGGCGCCGATGGGGGGATTGTTGGTGCACTTGAAGATGGCGGTGCCTTCATCGACTTCGTCGAACATGGCCTGGTAGATCATAGTGGCGCCGGCGTTTTGGGCTTCGACGTATTGTTTCCAGAGGAAGCGGCCCTTTTGTCGCGGGATCATATCCAGTTTGGATTCGGATTTCATATTGTGCCAACTGAAACCGGGGAAGACGACCGGCAGGTATTCCTTGCCGTTTTTTTTGCACCAGTCGATATCGGGAGTCCAGCAGTCGCGGGCGTGGTTTCTGATGCCGTCGAGGGTGCGATAGCGGCCCACGGTCCAGGGGCTGACGATGTCCGCTTTACGAATCACGTCGTGTAATTTCGTATCGGGCACGCTGTCGCGCTTCAGGGTGCGCCACCAGGAGGGCACGCCGATCATAACGGTGCAGCCGCCGTAGCGTTGGTCGTTTTTCAAAAAGTCGATCAATGCAGCACACTCGTCCAGTGTGTAACGGCGGCCATCATTGAAACCGATGCCCCATACGGCAACGACGGGTTTGCCTTTGTGTTGCAGATAGGCTTTGTCCCGCGATTCTTTGGTAATTTTCATCTTATCGACCAGGTTTTTCCAATCTTCGATGACGCGCTGCATCTGGTTTTGGCGCATTCCAGACAGATCGTACATCACTGCATAGGCGCGGCCAAATTGATTTGCACCGGCGCGGCAATGGTCCAGCACCGTGTTGCAATGATTTAGACCACTTTGACTGAAGGTCTGTGTCGCAAATCGCTGGACGAAGGCGCCGTCGATCCCGTACTCGTTCATCCAGCGGAAGTGGCGCAGAACGGTGTTACGATTCATGGAACTAAATACATAGGCGGTACTGCCGTCTTTGTGTTTGAACGCGGTCGGGTATTGTTCGTCGGGATCGTATTCGGTCATATCGGGCCAGAGGTCGATGGTACAACTGCCGGGCTCGAATCTCCCGCCTTTGCCCCAGTGGAACCAGCCTCGGTCGGCGCCATCGCCGGGTGAGGTAAACCAGCCCTGATAGCCACACATTACTTTACCGTTCAGAGTAGATGTATCGACGCCCTTTTGGCTCATCCCCTGATATGTCGGCCAGAGGTTTTTTGCTTGATTATCTTGAGAATATAAAGATCGCACTAAGAATGTAGAGACTGTCAGAAACGTTGCAATGGTGAATTTATTTATTGGTATCATCGTTCTTTTCCTCTAAGGCGATCGATCTCCCTCCTCGCGGAGGGGGCTTTTTTGTGTCTGCCATACGGATATTGGTAATCGCCATCCACCTCGCGGACTCGGTGGCAACCACCCAAACATTCTCACGCGGGCAACGCCCGTGATGACAATTGCGTGTGCATGGCGCCCGAAGGATTAATAGCCCCCGCGCTGGCGCTTGGGGCTCTTTGGGGCTAACCATCCTTTTGATTGAAGGGGCAGGCGTTCTGGCAGTTGTCGCAGCCAAAGAGCCAGTTACCTATCTTCGGTTGTAATTCTGCCGGTACTTCCGATTTCGATTCGATGGTCAGATAGGAGATGCAGCGGCGTGCGTCGAGGATGCGCGGTTCGATCAGGGCGTTTGTAGGGCAGGCGTGCAGACATAGATCGCAGTCGCCGCATCGATCGGGGACCGGTTGATCACAATCGAGTTCCAGGTCAGTAACAATCTCGCCGAAGACGAGCCAGGAGCCGAATTTCTCGTTCAAGAGCAGGGTGTTTTTGCCGATCCAGCCGAGACCGGCGCGTGCGGCGTAGGCCTTTTCCAAAATTGGAGCGGTATCGACAAAACAGCGAGTTATCACGGGAGTATCAACCGCTGCTCTGATATGGTCGGCGAGACGATGTAATTTTTCTTTGACTACATCGTGGTAATCGCGTTCCCAGGCGTAGCGAGCGACTTTACCGCATAGCCTCGTACTGTTTTGCGCGGGTGTTTCGTGATAATAATTCAAGGCGGCGCAAATCACGCTGCGGGCGCCGGGCACGAGTAGGCGAACGTCGAGCCGTTTTTCGATGTTCCGTGACAGATATTGCATATCCCCCTGATATCCATTCGCCAGATAATTTTTGAAGGCGTCGATATGAGGATTATCGACGGGCTGGGCGGAGGTAATGCCGACACAATCAAAACCAAGATCAAATCCCCATTGTTTGATTTTTTCACGCATATTGCTTTACAGTTTATATTGTATTGAGGGGATCATGCGTTATCGAGACGCTGTTGGTAGCGAGTTAAATCCTCTTCGGAAAATTCCTCGGGGGGGACAAGTCGATAATGTTTTTCCAGTGAAATAGCAGTACCTTTTGAACCTGATTCAAATTCGAATAATGCGATTAAATCGTTTTCCATAAACTGAGCGGCAATAGGTCGGCAGATCAAAGAGGGAAACTTTTTCTTGCATAACGCGAAATCCTGTTCAATTTGAACTATATTTAACCGGTCTTTGTGCCCCTTCGCCTGCACGGGAAAGATGTAATGCAAGCCTTTACGATCTATTCCTACATACAACTCATCGGTTTCCACTTGCCCCATTTCAGGAACGCTGGTGCGGAGATGGCTTTGCAAAGAATAGCAAGTTACACAGGTAAATATGTCTATAAGCCGATTATAACGTATCTTGGCCAACAATGCCTGTTCGTCACTGAGTGCATACATCTCAATTACACCGGGAGTCGCATCGGGTATCTTAGTCTCCGTTAGAGATTCATTCGGAACTACATCCGTTAAACTGGTAGCGACAAAACAGTAACGGGCACGGCCGGTCGGACGTATGATCCAATTTTTCCCCTTCGGTGCACGTTTCGTTACTTCCCGGGGCAGATCAGAGCGATAGCGAAACGAATAAATCAAATCGCCAAGATTCTTAGGTAATTCAATTCTTAGCTCCGAAGCAACTTGAATAATCTCTTTACGTTCAAATTGTATTTCTTTGTCACCCTTTTTATATTTAGAGAGAAAAATACGTTCGATAATTTATTCATAGCGATTTTTCTTTGCCATCGCTTGATCGCCCTTTATGATTTTGAACGTAAGGATTTACGATACCCTGGCCATTGCAACACTAACACCTCTTCGCGCATCATCTCTTTGGTAGCTGTGGCGAGCCGGGTACGAAACAGGTCTATACGTACAACTTTGTATCCTAAAGTTACCGCAATTTCTGCTAAAAGCTCACCTGTACGGATCATGACCCGAAGATAGGATGCTTGATCCCCGACGACATAGGCTAAATGAGCACCGGGTCTAAGAATTTCTCTTAGTTGCGCTAAATGCCTGGCCATACCCCCAAAGTATAATTTCGTTACTTTAGCATATAACCGTTCGAATCCACTGGTTTTCCCCAATTCGACACGACGCTTCTCAATTTTATCCGCAATACGATTGATCGATTTGTGATCTTGAATCCACACATGATCGTCATCTCCCTTATAAACATTTCTAGTATTGGAACGAATCAACTCATGCTTCATCGCTCGAAGTTCGGCTTTATTCTGAATGAAGTTCAAGAGAACGGATTCCAATCTCGTGGTCCGAGTATAATCTTTTTCATTGGGATACGGAGGCGATGTGATTACGGCATCCACAGAGTTGGGCGATACATATTGATGAATATCACGTGCATCCGCCCAGTAAAGATCAACAGTCGCCGAAGTTTTTTTAGATAATTCTTTTACATCATCTATCATTTCGTCAATCGCGGCCAGCCAGGGAGCAACCACCGGAGCGTCCGGTTTCGGAGCGCGGACACCTACCTCTGGTCCAAAATGCAGGTTGCTGCTGGTTAAAACAACCGCTTTCGCCAATGCCAATCGTAGAAGGGAATAAAAGCGTGATTGTTTATGTTGTTCAATCCGCTCTAATAATAATAGTGTTTTATGCAAAGGAAGAGGGCTGATCGAGTTTTTCAAAATTAGTTTTTGCTGCTCTTCGGATAATACTTTTAATTGTTTGGGTAAAGCCGGTTTCTCTGATTTAAAGAACGTACTGTCATCTGAAATATTATCCCGAGAAAATAATTCCAGTGTTTGATCAGCAATCCGATTTGCCAATTGTTTAAGTACACTGGGCCGAAAATTCCAATCTACTTTGACCGTACAGGCAAAAAAGGCCATTCGGTTGGCTTCGACACCGATGCTGGGAATACCGAATTTTTTACATTCAACAACCGTCGTTCCGGTCCCACAAAACGGATCGAGCACGCAATGTCTTTCCGACATCCCAAATTCTTCAAGGTATTGTCGCACAAGATGGGGTGGATACGAAAGGACAAAACGATACCAACGATGTGCTGCTTTATCGTCTTCAAACAACTTGTTCATTTCCCCATTTTTTACTAACGGTTCTTTTGGAGAATTGTTTACGTTGGTCCGTGTTTTTAACATCTATATGAATACAGTCCTTGTCGCTAGTATTATATATCGAGGTTTTTGACTTCGAGGGCGTGTTGTTCGATAAAGCGTCGGCGTTGTTCCACGTTGTCGCCCATAAGGATGGAGAAGAGACGGTCGGCTTCGGCGGCGTCTTCCATTTTGATGCGCAGGAGGGTGCGGCGTTCGGGGTCCATGGTGGTCGTCCAGAGTTCATCGGCGTTCATCTCGCCGAGCCCTTTGAACCGTTTGATGGCGATCCCGCGGCTGCCGATATCCCGGATGCCTTTGATAATCTGCTGCGGATTGGGTACGTCGATTTCCTTTTGGTCGCTATCAATCAGTGCGAACTTGGTCGCGACATGTTCACCGGCGACGGTCTGCTCTTCCCGGCGGAAATAATCCCGGGGGCTGATCTGGTATTCTTCGAGTTTCATCCGAAGTTCGTTCAGGCGATGCACCTCGTGTAGTTCCTGAGAAACCACTCGGTTGGAACCATTTCCGTTCCCGTTGTTTTCGTCGCCGTTTTGGGCCGCGAGTTCCGCACAGCGCCGTGTGTACTCTTCTTCGCTATGTAAAAATTCTTCCTGCTGATCGACGTTCAAATAGTACGCGGGCAGGCCGTCTTTGCCGCCGCGATCCTGTGCGGTAAAGGTCTGCAAGTCGATGCCGCGGCGACGTAGAATGCGAATTTGCTCTTCGACATCGAGTAAAACATCAATGAGTTTTTGCAGATTAGCGCCCTCAACGATCACGTCGTTCCCGCCGTCCATGCGGATGCGAAGTTTGGCGCCTTTCAGGCCGTTGGTAGTTAGCCGTTGACGCATTTCCGACTCATTCACTACGTAGAGCTTTTGTTTCTTCTGGGAGATTTCGTAGAGCGGCGGCTGGGCCACGAACAAACAATCGTTGCGAATCAGCTCTTTCATCTGGCGGAAGAAAAACGTCAGCAGCAGCGTTCGGATATGAGCGCCATCGATATCGGCATCGGTCATGATAATGACTTTACCATAGCGGCGCTTCTCAAGATTAAAATCATCGGCGCCAATGCCGGCGCCCAGGGCCGAGACGATCGTCCGGATCTCTTCATGGCTGAGCATCTTGTCGAGTCGTGCCTTCTCGACGTTGAGTATCTTGCCCTTGAGCGGCAGGATTGCCTGGAATCGTCGTTCCCGGCCGCTCTTGGCAGAACCGCCGGCGGAATCACCCTCCACCAGGAACAGTTCGGAAGTTTCAATGTCTCGACTGGAACAGTCGCTGAGTTTGCCGGGCAAGCTGCCGGCGCTAAGCGCGCCTTTACGCCGGGTCAAATCGCGCGCTTTACGGGCGGCTTCGCGCGCCGTGGCGGCCTGTATGCTCTTGTTGACGACCTGTTTGGCGGCGCCGGGATTTTCTTCGAGAAACTGGCCAAACAGTTCGTTAACCGCCATTTCCACAAAGCTGCCGACCTCAGGATTCATCAAGCGCACCTTCGTCTGCGCCTCGAACCGCGGATCGGGTAATTTGACGGAAACCACCGCAGTCAAACCCTCCCGAACGTCATCGCCGGAGGGCGGCGCCTTCCCCTTTAACAGATTATTGTTGCGTGAGTAGGTGTTGATCGTACGCGTTAAGGCCGAGCGGAAACCGCTCAGATGAGTTCCGCCGTCGAGATTGTGAATGTTGTTCGCAAAGGCGACGATGTTTTCCGTGTACCCGCTGGTGTACTGCATGGCGATTTCACATTCGAGATTTTGCGTCTCGTCGGTTTTGCGTAAATAAATCACGCGCCGATGGATTACATCCTTGCCGTCGTTAAGATGTTCGACAAACGCCGTTAGTCCCTTTTCAAACAGGAACTCCTCTTTCTTGCCCTCGCGTTCATCCAGGAAGGTAATCTTCAACCCGGCATTAAGATAGGCAAGTTCACTCAAGCGATGGGCGAGGTAGTCATACCGAAAATCCGTCTCCGGGAAGATCTCGGTATCGGGCTTAAATGTGGTCTTGGTGCCTGTGTGTTTGCGGGGTCCGATCTCGCGCATTTCGCCTTTTTTCATTCCGCGCTCAAATTCTATACGGTAGCACATCCCGTCACGGGCAACCTCCACCTCCAGCCATTCCGAAAGGGCATTGACGACGGACACGCCTACGCCATGTAATCCGCCGGAGACCTTGTAGCTCTTACTATCAAACTTACCGCCGGAATGCAGGATCGTATGCACCACTTCCAGAGCGGGTTTGCCGGTACTCTTTTCCACACCGACCGGAATGCCTCGTCCGTTATCTTCGATCGTGCAACTGCCGTCGGCGTTGATCTGCACCTTGATATGGCTACAGAAGCCCGCCATCGCCTCATCCACGGAATTGTCAAGCACCTCGTTGATCAGATGGTGCAGGCCGCGCACCTGGCGGTCGCCGATGTACATTTCCGGACGCTTGCGAACCGCCTGGAGGCCTTCCAGCACCGTGATCTGGTCGGCCGTGTAATCCGACGTATCGGTTCTGTCCGGTGAATCTATCTCCGGCGTCGTTTCCCGGGTTTGTTCCGAATCTGCTGTTATTTCATCCATCAATCTTATTTTGATCCTCTTTCGGTTTTACGCTTTTAAAGTGCGGTATCTGCGCACCTTCTTCACTCGTGTAGTACCAACGGCCTCGGACGAAACGTATCCGGGCCGGGGCGACGTTGGGACAGAGGTCTCGCAACTGATTCAGCAATTCCTTCTTAATCTGACTTAACTCAAATAAACTGGGAGCATCGTCCACCAACACCCGCAACGTACCATGATGCACATTTTCCAGACACGTGTGCTCCAGTAACTCTGCCGGCAGCAACTCCTGCCACGCCTGTCCTAATAGGCTCATTTTTTTCTGCCGGGGCGCCACTTCTCGCCGCATGAATTTGTCCACAAGATTCGCTAACGGCTGAGTGGTTTGCCTGGCTTGGCGGGATTTGGTTACTCGATTTAGAGTATGTTTGTCCCACGTGTTCATAGTCTATACCGATACCGGCATGATTACATACCGGAAATCCTTCCCGGTGCTCAATAGGCCCGGCTTGGTGGATTCGATGAATTCAAACGTCACTTCCGGTTCATCAATCACCCGTAGTACGTCCGATAAATATTGCGGATTGAAGCCTATTTTCATATCTTCGCCGGAGTAGCTGACGTTCATGTTAATCTCTACATCGCCGGTTTCCGGTGTGCTGGAGGTAAGACAAAGCTTCTCCTGGGAAAATGACAGGAGAACGCCGCGGGATTGTTCCGTACACAGTAGCGATGCCCGTCTAACCGCACTTTGGAACGCTTCCGCTTCCAGATTGGCTTTCTTTGTACAGCCGCTCGGAACCACATCCGTATATTTGGGAAACTTTCCCTGGACCAGAATACCTGTGATCTCCGCCAGAGCCGAGCGGGTAGTCATTTGATTGCCGGAGAACGAAATTTGTATCTTTTCTTCCGGATCGTGCAGAACCTTATCGATTACCATCCAGGCTTTCGCGGGGATAATGGCCGTGTGTTCCGCTTCTTTGTCGCTGGGAGTTACATCTCCATTTATTAAAGCCAGTCGTCGGCCATCGGTAGCGACCATACGTAACTTTTTCCCCTGCTGCTCCCAAAGAACGCCATTAATTGCATAGCGGGTGTTTTCTCGCGCAGCGGCAAAGGACGTCATATGAATCATCCGCTTTAGCTGTCCTGCCTTTATTTGCACGACTTTATCTCTCTTTGTCTCGCTAATAACGGGAAAATCGCCCGGATCATGCCCATAAATACGAAATCGGCTGTCTTTGCCCACTACCTGACAGGTAGAATCACTCACCTCTAAATCCACTGTCTCATCGGCACTTTCGTGCAATATAGAGGTAATCTTATCAGCAGGCACCACAGCCGCTCCTTCGGCATTGACCTGTACCTGCGGTATAACGTACTTTACCGTGATTTCATTATCCGTGGCGGTTACCGTGAGCTTTTGTTCCTGCTGGTCGGCCTGAATCTTGGCACACTGCAAAATCGGTTTAGGCGTACGTGCCGGCACAATCGAAGACGCCAACTGAACGGCTTCAAACAAGGCTGCTCGATTACATTTTATGTTCATAGGTAAATACCTCCATATTTTATGTCCCTTGGTCTTATCGGATGAGAAGTCAAGCTGTATCTTCACCCATAATCCCAATTGCTCAGGGTATTGAGTAAGTAACTATTATTACAAAGAAATATAATCTTTTCCAGTAGTATTATTCATATGTTTTGTGAATTCCGTGAGGATAGAGAGGAAGGATTTTAAGTGTTTTATTTACAGGGGTTTATGAGATAATAGAATGAGGATAAAATGTTAAAAGTCGTGTATAATCTTAAAGAGATTTTTCACAGATTTTCATGCTTTTTTTCAGAGGTGTTTTCCCTGGTGTATTTCATATAAGAATTGTTATTTCCCAGTGTCGTTTTGAAAGGATTCAGGTGATGTTTTCACAGAAAAAATTCTCGTTGTTCATAAGGTGTATCATGTTTCAGAAGAGGTAGTTTGTGACGTCAAAACTGCCGACTTTGGCGATGTGAAGATCACCACGAACAGCCAATAGGATGTCAGGCGCTTCCTCTTTCTGTTCTTGATCTTGCTTTTGTTGATCTGAATGTTTCTTTATATTTTCCGCCTTTTTGAGGTCTATCGGTTTGACGGTGGGCCTACAGGGCTGTTTTTCGTTAAGTTCGGTAACGACAACAGTTTGGCCGTTATTTAACGTAACTTGTTCACCCAGGGTGAAGGGCGGCACCGTTTCTTGAAACGCTGTCATTATCTTGGGATCGAACCATTTGGTATAACCCAGGTTTTTCAGTCGTTTTAATGCCATGATCGTAGGCGCCATAGCGCCGTCGGGCAGGTGAAGGAAATTTTCGAATCTGTCGGCGATGGCGGCAATCCGACAGAAAATGTGGATTTCCTGACCTTCGAGAGGGGCGATCTCGCCGGCAATACCAGGCACCTCTTTGCGAGGGGGGAATCCGCTGCCGTCAAAATGCTGATGGTGGTTCAATACAATCTGCGCGGCGCTGGGATCGAGGCCGCCCTGCACCATCTCAAAGCCGGCTTCCGTATGCTTTTGCCATTCCGGTTCCCCGCGGTCCTGCGCGGTGAGGCGAAAATTCTGTAACTCCTCGGGGAAGTTCAACTTACCAATATCGTGTAAGAGGCACCCAACGCCAAGCTGAGTCAGGTCCGTAGCTAAATGAACAGGCAGGCGATGCCGTTCATGTACCAAATAATTCTCCAGGCGCATACCAATTAACAGGGCGAGGTAAGCGACCGTCGTGCCATGTAGAAAGATGTCATTCGATTCCCCGTGTAACTCGTTGATAAACAGCGAGGATTTCCCCTGGCCGGTCAGAATTCGGGAGAACAATTGACCTACTTGCTGTACATAGCGGCTATAGTCCACTTTAGCTAAGCTGATCTCCTGCCCCGCCTGGAATTGATCTTTCAGGGCGCCATATAGCTCCTGCTGATTTCTGGTAAGCTCGGGATCCAGGATTTCATCGAGGAAATCCAGATTGGGATACTGAACCCAGAGGCTATAAATCCGCAGGGTGCGAAGCCGTTTGATCGTTTCCTCATCGAGTTTGAAGTTGGCCTTGAGCAGTGAGTTCTGAGGCTTTTTCGGATTGGGCACAGAGCGTGCCAGGGTCATCCCTTCTTTGGCTTGTTCGATCGGAACTCTTAACATGGCGGCATTTTCAGTTTATAGTTTGTAAGATTTTATATATCAATAAGTTACGCTTTTACAGGTTCTTGCCTATTTATCATCGGCGAAACCATGTTTAATCTTGATTATCGTGATCGTCAAAGCGGGCCGGTTATCCACAGACTTTCCACAAGCCTGTGGGATAAATGTATCTACCAAAAGGGCCACAATCTGAACAAGTGGTATGCCCACTTTTTATTGTCATGCTGAGCAAAGCGATTTGGCTTGACGGGGTGGCCTGTGGTCTAGTAAAATGACAGGATCGTAGGTGGTTCCCGCCGTCAGAAGGAACCATTTCGGAAATAATTCGGTCAAGGATGACAGCTAATTCGGCCTGGGACAGAGCGTAACTTCTTGCAGCGCAGCCTCTTGGCCCATGCGCCGTCCTATACAGTGTTCCTAACATGCCCAAACGGCAGGAGGAGAAAAAGAAAATGAGTCCGACCACAAATCTGAACATATGGTTGGTGATGGTAGTATTTCTGTTGACGGCCGGTTTTACTCTCTCGGCTGAGGCGGTTGACAAGCCGGACGGTGGGATTAGCGTCGATAAAGACTTCGGCAAAATGCCGCTGTATTTCATTGAGAATCAGGGGCAGTTGGACAAAGAGGTGGGCTTCTACGTCCAGGGCAGCGATAAAACGCTATACTTTACGGGGCAGGGCGTTACCTTTGCGCTAGCCAGCAAAAAGGACGAGAGCGAGGAAGCGCTGCGGTGGGTAGTCAAGCTGGACTTTGTCGGAGCCAATCCGGATGTGCGGCCGATTGGCGAGGACCGCCAGAATGCCGTAATCAG
>Ga0114922_10005786_pt1 | contig 11375 bp, 10 predicted proteins | sample AartaG_FD_100975 | JGI IMG/M metagenome (GOLD analysis project Ga0114922, IMG submission 100975) | Deep subsurface microbial communities from Aarhus Bay to uncover new lineages of life (NeLLi) - Aarhus_00045 metaG | ecosystem: Environmental > Aquatic > Marine > Oceanic > Sediment | place...
GCCCGGATCTCGTCGGGGGTCGCGTCGGCGTCGATGTCATAGGAGACCTTGATTCCGTCGAACCCGTTCCGGACATCGCCGTCGATCCCGAGGATCCCCTGGATGTCCATCCCGCCTTCGAGCGTCGCAGTCACTGAACGCAGCTGGATGTCCCGGTTTTGCGCTACCGAGGCGACGCCCGCGGTCAGGCAGCTCGCGAGCCCTGCGAGCACCAGCTCCACCGGCGTGGCACCGTGATCCTCGGAAGCGAAGATCTCCGGGTGATCGGCGTCGAAAGTGAAGGTGGTCCTGTGGCTCTGCTCTTCGCCGAGGCCGAAGAACCCCTGCACGGTGGAGCGGCTGTGGGTGCCGTTCACCCATTCGCAGGTGGCGCGCCAGGTGAACTGGGCGGCCTCCGGAGCCTGACTCAGTGCCTCCCGGGCGTCGAGCAGAGCTCCCACGTTCACTCCGTTGTCTACTGGCATGGCTGTCGTGGTCATCGTGCACTCCTTGTCTCGGTGTCTCACTGACTGGCGAATCAACGCATCACTCACCGATGCGCGAAGCGAGATCAAACTGTGACATGCCGGCGAAAGCCGAGTCGAAGGAGGGTGTTTCTGTGCAGGACCTGATCAGCCACGACCGATACGATGTGATCATCGCCGGCGCCCGTTGCGCGGGTGCATCCACAGCCATGCTCCTCGCCCGGCAGGGGTTGCGCGTGCTGGTCGTCGATCCTGCGAGCCGGGGGAGCGACACCCTTTCCACCCACGCGCTCATGCGCGGGGGAGTGCTCCAGCTGCATCGGTGGGGTGTACTGGAAGCGATTCGATCGGCCGGGACGCCGGCGATCCGCACGACGACGTTCCACTACGGGGACGAGGTTCTCACCATACCGATCAAGGAGCGCGATGGCGTGGACGCGCTGTATGCGCCCCGGCGCACGGTGCTGGATGGCGCGCTCGCTGATGCGGCGAATGTGGCTGGCGCTGAAGTCGTGCACGGGCTGTCAGTGGTGGACTTGATCATGGACGACGCTGGCCGGGTCCGGGGCGCGAAGATCGCGGGATCCGACCAGCAGTCGCAGGATGTGGCCGCGGACCTGGTGATCGGCGCCGACGGAATCCGTTCACGGGTGGCACGCCTGCTCGAGCTCGGTTTCGAGCACACGGTACCACACACCACCGCGTCGATCTACGGCTATTGGAAAGAACTGGGACTGGAGGGCAACCACTGGTACTACGAGCTCGGCGCCGCCGTGGGCTCAATCCCGACGAACGATGGCGAGACCTGCGTTTTCGCCTCCGTTCCCCAGGACCGCTTCGAAGCGCAGCGGGGAAACGGGCTGGAACCCCTGTACAGGAGAATCCTGGGCGATGTATCAGCAGACCTGGCGAGACGTGTGGAGGCGAGCAGCGGTCCCGGAAAGCTCCGGGCCTTCGCCGGACAGCCCGGCTTCCTGCGTCGGGCCGCCGGGCCAGGCTGGGCCCTGGTCGGCGATGCAGGCTACTTCCGCGATCCTCTGACCGCACATGGGATCACCGATGCACTCCGGGATGCCGAGATCCTCGCCCGGGCGGTCGCAGAGGGCACCGACGAGGCACTCGCAAGGTACGACGAGGAGCGGTACGAGCGCGTTCGCGGCTTCTTCGAGATCACGGACCGGATCGCCTCTTTCGACTGGGACATGGACCAGGTGAAGGAGGATCACCTGGTGCTGGCCCGGGAGATGAACGGCCTTGTGGAGACCCAGCGGGCGTTCGCAGTTCAAGTTCCCCTCTAGGCTGGTCGGGCGACGGGTACGATAGCCCCGGTCGTCCTTCACGTGCGACGGGCCGATCCGTGAGGATCGGCCCGTTAACATCCTTGAAGCCGGTTGGCCGGAGTTCGCGTTCAGCTTCCCGGCGGAAAGTCCTCCAGCAGCTTGCCGACCGCCTCGTCCACCAGCTCCTGCCGCTCCTGCGGTGTGCGGTTCTGGTCCAGGTCGGTTGTCGCCGTTCCCGTCCACACCATGTTCTTCGAACTGCCGTCGAACACCGCTAGAATCAGCGATCCTTCCGTCCAGTTCTGCTGCGTCGTGGTGCTGGTTCCCATGCCCATTCCCCAGCCGCCCATTCCCCAGCCGCCGCCGCCCCAACCGGAGTTGATCGTACTGAACGACGTGCGCTCCGTCGTCGGGACCTGGTAGCTGATCGCGAGGTCCGGATTGCTCGTGTCCTTACTGAAGCCCCGAGCCGCCATCGCAGCATCGACGGACTGGCGAATCCGGCTGCTCGTGATGTCGTCGACCGCGCCCTCACTGTCGATCCAGGTATAGGGCGAAGTGTACGCCCTGTCCTGGATCGTCGCCGGTACGGTGTCCGGTAGCTCGATCCCGAAGAATGCCGCATGGTACGTCGTCCAGCGCGGGGTCGGACGCGTGCGCGACATAATCATCAAATGTACGCCATCATTGGGTTGGGGGGGGAAGGCAACCATGCCATGCGCGATCCACCGTCCGAGGGCCGTAGCTGCGATTCCGGTCAGCTTCCCAGGTGATTGCCTTCCTTGTTCAACGCTCCCCAGGTCTGGACGATCGGGTCCCCGTACCCATCGATGAACCTCTGGAACTCCGGCCGGAAAGTCTGCTTCCGGTTTTTCCAGTAGGCCTGGAATCCGGGGGCCTTAGCGTAGGCAGAGTAGAGCGCCTCGTATCCTTTCCACACGTCCGGGTCCAGCGCGCCCTTCTGGTACTGGTAGTGGGCGTCTTCGAACATGCGGAACAGCGAGAAGCACAACTCGATGAACCGCGCCTGTTCTTTCTGATCCAGCTTAGTGGGATCCTCCGTTCCCACCTGGAAGGTCCAGGCGAGTTCGGGGTCGGCAAGGAGGGGCCGATTCCAGTCGCGGGCAGCCGACGCGATCGAGTGCGAGGTGGACAGTCGGGTGGCCCGGGTGTTCTGTCGAACCTGCCGGGCAAGGTAGATGAGTGTGATGATCACGCCCGCCGCGCCGAGAATCTCTCCGATCGCGCCGATCGCGGTCCAGTTCATTTCGTGTGTAGCATCCGGGTCTGGGTCGAGTTCTAGGCAGCCACTCCCGCAGCTGTCGCAGCTTCCGGAATCCGCTTCGTACGCTCCTTCAGCAGTGCGATGATCTCTTCCTTGCTGCGCTCCCGATCGTCCAGCGGCACGTAGTGTTCGGCCAGCGTGTCGTAGCGCTTCAGCATCAGGTTCACCCACACCAGGAAGTAGTCCAGCTTCCTGAATACGATCGAGTCGGCTTCCGCGTAGGCACCGAGGTTGTCGATCAGTTCCTGCGGGTGCTCCGTCCAATGACGTGTGGGCTTCCAGTGGTGGCTGATGTGGTAGCCGTCATTGAAGCATCGACGGTTATAGACGGAGTTGATGCAGGTGAGGCTGTTCACGTAGCAGTTCCCGGGCCGGCTCGCATCCACGAACGCGTGCTGGGCCCAGTTGCCGGACATCATGGCGACGCGGGTGATCAGCAGGGTGGCGACGAACACCAGCAGCGTGGCCTTCCAGTTGACGAACGCGAGGCCGATGGCCACGGCCCACCACATGGCCGTTCCCCAGCGCAGGCGTTTGCGGATCCTGTCGCGATTCCTCTGACTCAGATAGACGCCCAGGTCGTGATTCCCCCTGACCATGAAGCTGGTCAGGTAGTGTAAGAAGAAGTCCTTTGCGCTGTCCCGCTGCATATGCATCGTCGTGCTCAGGTCATCTTCCAGGTTGTTCTCCGGATGATGCATGGCTACGTGGTGCGCGAAGTAGGTGTTGGGGGCGTGGCCGAAGAACATTCCGAGGATCGTGATGAACGGCCAGTCCAGCCACCCGTATTCCTTCTTGAAGTACGGTCGATGCGAGACGTTGTGCAGCATCAGCGTATACGGACCCAGCTGGCGGATATACCAGGCCAGGAACAGCAGCGCATTCCAGACATTGAAATCGACGTACAGCCAGATCGTCAGGGCCAGCATCACGACGAGATTCAGAGCCTGGACGCGACCGAACGGCAGGTCACGCGGGTCGCGAATCAGCTTCAGCCAGAATCGGTCGAACGCCCCTTTCGGAGCGGGCGCTTCGGTCGGATCTACAAGAACGAGACTGGCCATTTTCACTCCCTGGTGGTCAGAAACACTTCCAGAATCTACAAAGCGTTGACTGTTTCCACAGCCCTGCGACAGGAGACCGACGAGCATGAAGGCCCCGCCGCACCTCGCGACGGGGCCTTCGTTGGTAGCTGTCGTTCGCGGTTCCGTCAGATCTTCCGCGAAATCAGTTTCCGGCCGGGCAGAACTCCAGGTCGTCCACCGCCCCGGAATCGCCGTCCAGGTCGATTCGCACTTCCCCGGTGATGACGTTGGCGTCCAGTACCAGGCCCTGGACGTTTCCATCCGCACCCGGCGTGGTCTGTCCGACCTCGCCGCCATCCACCTCCACGGTGAACGCTCTTCCGTCGCTGTCGAACGCCACCAGCGAGGCCAGGCCGTAGCCGCCGGCCGGGAGACCGGTCAGCACGATCACGCCACCATCCTCGCTGTCGCCTCCGGTCGCGATGGCGATGTCGGCGATCATCAGAACGTTGCCCTGGCCTTCACATCCGGCGCAGGTGCCACCGTCCCACTCCAGATCCGGGTCCGGCCCGTCCACCGTGTCCGTATCATAGATGGCGGCAGCCGCCTGGCTGCGCGCGCCACCCGGTTCGACCGAGATACTGACCGTGGCCTCACCGAGCGCGAACGAGCTCACCATTTCGAGGTGCGAGCCGCTGTTCTCGAAGTCGACTACCACGCACTCGCCGGGCTCCGGCGGCTCGGTGACGCTGACCTCGGCCGACGAGCTGTTGTCGTCGGTGTTCGGGTCGGCCACGTCGCTGGAGACCTCGACCGAGTTGACGGGCGAGCCCGCCGCGTCAGCCGTGGTGACGATGTCGATGGAGAGGTCCTCACCCGCGGCCAGGTCGCCCACTTCACAGGTGGCGACGCCCGCGTCGATCGTGCAGATCGACGAGATGTCGGTCACCAGGCTGACGCCGGACGGCAGTTCGTCGGTGAAGACGACGTTGGTCGCCGCATCGGGCCCGGCGTTTGCGATCGTCACCGTCCAGGTGATGTCCTCGCCGACCAGGACCGAAGTCGGATCGGCCGTCTTCTCGATCGACAGATCGGCCGCCGGCTCGGTTGCACCCGGGACCGTGATCGTTACGCTCTGGCTGCCGAGCACGGCTCCGTCGCCGATCGCGCATACACCGAAGGCGTACACGCCCGGATCGGTGCCCGACGGCGGTCCGATCACGAGGTCGAAGTCGCGATCTGCCGGCAGGTCGATGTCTGCGTAAGAGGACGGTGTGACAGATGAGATCCAGTCGGCGTACGACTCGTCACCCGGACAGACGTCCAGGATCAACTCATCGACCGTCGTGATCTGGTCGCCCACCAGTTCGAGGATCGTCTCCACGATATTGGTGCCCTCGGGGAACGAGCCGTCCTCGTTGATCTCGAAATTCACGCCGCCAGTTTCCTCGGCGTAGAAGTCCCACAGGTCCTGGGTTGGTTCGATATCGGTACCGGTGATGATGAACTGCGTGCTGTGCAGGCTGATGAGGGTGAGATCGGTGTCCACGAGATCCTCGATCACGTCGAGAATCGCCAGATCATCCGCCGTGCCGATGACCACGTCCCGCCCCGGATCGATCCCCCAGTCGTTCAGGCCCGCGCCCTCGAGAAAGGCGAGCAGGTCGGATCCGATCGCCGACTCGACTGGATTGAAGATGTCGCAAGAATGCGGGATCGCGTCCCCGAACAGGATCACGATCCGTCGGGCATCCGGACGCCAGTTCACGGGACCGTCGGGCCCCGTGTTGTCGAGTAGCTCCTGGGCCAGCTCGTAAAGGGCCCGGGAGTAGGATTCGGGGAAATCCGCCCCGCCGCCGGGCGACAGCTCCAGGTCACCGATCGATCCAGCGACTGTCTCGATGTCAGAATTCAGTGCCTGTTCGACGATGTAGGGATCATCGCCGAAATTGCCGTAGGCGGCGACGTAATCACATCCGCCCGAACCGCCGTTCACGAAGGTCCCAAAGTAATCGGCGAAGCTGACGAGTCCGAACTGCACGTCGCTGATCAGTCCGGCCAGCGAATTCATGATGTCGACGGCGTTCACCTTCAGGTTGGCGAGCTCCCCGCCCATGCTTCCCGTGTTGTCGAACGCGAACAGGATATCCACCACATCTGCCTGGGCGGGCAGGCTCGCCGTCTTCGCCTCGGTGACGGTCTCACCGGCGGCGAGCGTATCGACGAGCTCGGCAGGCGTCAGCGTGCCGATGGCGGCGAGGGAACTCGGCGAAAGCAGGGAACCGAGATCGAACTCGGGCTGGTATGTCCAGGAATCCACGTCCGGGTTCGTCAGGTCCGTCGGACTCACTCTGAAGTCAGGTGAATTGCCTCCTGTCTCTCCAGCAACCGTGGGTTCTGTCGGGAGTGTCTGGTCGGAATCACATGCGGTGAGCGTCAGCGCAAGGCAGAAGGCCACGGCCGACGCACCACTCAGCAACCGGCTCTTCATAGAACTTCCTCCGTGAGTCAATTCGCGCGAGCGGAGCGTGCCTCTGCACAGGCGGCGACGCGTGGTATTGCGGAGGCTTTCAGCTCGAGGGCCGGCGAGCAGGGTGTCCAGCGCAACTTTCAGCAACAACTCCGGTCGAGCATGTTCCAACGTGCCCGGTGCTCAGCGTGGGCCATACCGCGAGAGGATCGCGACGGGCCGGCAATTGCACTCCGGGCAACTCGACTGCCACCGACGGAGATCCGCCGGTATATCGCGTAGCTCCCCGCTCAGGGGGGAGAGCCGTTGCTACGCCCTAATCGGTCGGGAGTTTACGGAATCCGGTTCCTCCCCGGCGTTCTGTTCCCCCGGGCTGATGACTGCCCAAATGGGAGGTGGGTCCCGTCGTGCCGACCGACAGACGTCGTGTTCCGACACCTAACGATCGCCAGATGTCGGATAATTGACAAGGTCTGGGGTGCGGCGGTTTGTGCCCCTCCCGCGGGGCGCACCGTAGCAGGCATTTGACCGCCCCGACGGCTATCTTGATCCGGAACACGTTCCTATCCCCGGAGGCGAAGGTGGACGATTTTCGGTACTTGGCCTCGGCGTGCCTCGGGGTATTCAGCATTCTGCTCGCCACGCCAGCCGTGGCTCAGCAGGGAAGGGCATCCGGGCGGCCCGTGGTCGAACTGTCCGAAGTGCATCCGGCTCGGGTAATCGTATTCTCAGGATCGTCGTCAGCGAGGGTCCACGCGGGGCATCCTCACGGCGGCCCGCCCGGCCAGCTGAAGAAGCTGAATGGGTGGATCCCGCCCGGGCAGGCGAAGAAGCTCTACGGGCGAATTCCGCCTGGCCGGGCGAAGAACATCCGCTCGTACGGAACGCGCAACAACGAGTTCAGTATTCGCGTGCGCGCGCCGGACAAGAACAATCGTCCGGCGAAAGTCAGGAAGAACAAGCTGAAGTGACTCAGCGTCCCGCCGGCACCGCGAGCAGCTGCCCGGCGTTTACCTGAACTCCCTCCGGCGTCGATCAGGTTCTGCCTCGATCCCGCACACATCTTGCCTATGGGTGCAAGGTTTTTCGCCCGACGAGGTAGATTCTCTCCGGTCGCGTACCTGTTTTTCTCCCTTCCTTCCCCGGCGCAGCGCTCCCGTTCGCCTTGCATCCCGCTATTCGTCAACCAGTTAGATGAAACGTGTCAGCCTCTCCCCGGAGAGGCGAATTCGCCGTGGACTCCCGCTTGCGTTTTGCCTTTCGAGCAGGCGGGGTGCACGTCGTTTCGCTTCTCGTCGTTGGTCCCGGTCGTTCACGCCACCCCGCCGTGTCGAGACGCCGCAGGGCCCGCCACGGGGGAAAGAGTGTGAAGCATGAAATCTCAGCTACGAACCGCCGTTGTTCTCCTGGCCGTCGCGGCCTGCTCGGGCGATCCGGGAACAGGTCCCGATCCGGCCGAGGTTCTTACCTACGATCCGGTATTCGATGTGACTTCGCAGGCCGACGGCGGCACCTGTCCCGATGTCTTCTACGAGCGCACCCAGGTGCTCCCGACGGGAGCCACGGTCACCTGGACCGGCGTAGTCGGCGGGTTCGACTACGGTCGCGGTACCGACTACTCAGCCCAGGTCAACTGGTCGGTGGACGGCGGCACCGGAGAGTACGTCAGTCTGACCGAGCGCCCCGGCAACGGTACCTGGACTCCGCGTTCCGGGAAAAATGCCGGCGTCGACGGGATACTGATCGTCGGAGCCGCCGGCGCCGGATTCGTGCCGGTCACGGTCTCGATGGATCCGATGCAGTCAGTTGGCGCTTCCGAGGATGACGGGGACGACTGGGCCGGGTTCGAGGGGACGGGCCGTTTCTGGCTGCGGCTGAACGTGGAAAACGCGAAAGGCAAGACCAGGACTATCAGGCTGGGGGTGAACATCCATCTCGAGGATCCGGCCGACGGATACGAGTCCCGTTGCCCGGGCTCCGACGGTACGCCGCCGCCACCACCACCGCCGCCTCCGCCGCCACCGGCTCCGGAGTATACGGTGGGCGGAACGGTGAGTGGTCTGTCGGGCACGGTCGGCCTGTTGAACAACGGGGGCGATGACCTGTCCATCTCGTCGAACGGTGGTTTCACGTTCTCGACTTCGCTGGTGAACGGGGCCTCGTATGCCGTGACGGTCGGGACGCAGCCGGCCGGCCAGACCTGCGAGGTAGGAAGCGGAACGGGGACGATCGCGAGCGCGAACGTGACGGACGTCTCGGTGACTTGCTCTGACGATCCGCCGCCTCCGCCACCATCCACGACGGTTTCGTACGCGGCCGAGGTGCAGCCCTACTTCAACGCTGAGTGTACCAGCTGTCATGAGGGAAACAATCCGCCCAAGGGAGTCGACCTCACGAGCTACCAGCAGGTCATGGCTGGTGGCGACGGCGGAGCGATCGTGATCCCGGGAAATCCTGACGCGAGCGATCTCGTGAAGCAGCTGGAGGACGGGCACCGTAATCAGTCCGCAGCTGATATCGCGAAGATCCGCACCTGGATTCAGGAGGGAGCGCAGGAAAACTGAGCGAGACGACGGATCTGAGCCGGTGCGAAGAAAGGCCTCGCCGCGTGTCGCGGCGGGGCCTTCGCACATCAGGCGCGAAATGCGCAGACCGGGCTCTGGCTACCGCCCCGCCGGCACCGTCAGCACCTGGCCGGCGTAGATCCGGCTTCCCCGCAGTTCGTTCACGGTGCGGAGTTCAGTGATGCTCGTCCCGTGCTTCCGGGCGATCGACCACAGCGAGTCGCCACTGCGGACCCGGTACGCGACTGCGACTGCGGTGCCAGTTTCGGCTGCATCCGCCAGCCGCCGGTCCACGTACGAGGCGTACTGTTTCGGGAACAGGGCGACGTGGTAGTGCGGTGGATTCCGCTCTCGCGTCGCTTCGAGAACTCCGGCTCCCTCCAGGCTCAACAAGACTTTCTCGAGCCATGATCGGCATGCCCGGCTATTGCTCCGCCGGACGTCCATCGCCATGCCGGTCGGATGGACGGACCTCGAAGAGGCATTTCTCGGCTGCCGGCTGGTGGGCCGCGTCAGACTCGTGATCACCAGCTGCTCACCGCACGCATTCCGGTACTGCCTGCCGAGGCGTGACACGAACAGCTCGACCTCGGGCCGGGCGTAAGGGTGGGAAATCCGGTTTACCTTGTAGTCGCCATTGCTCTTCACGTGCACCAGGTACCCCAGTTCGACGAATCGCTTCGCCTGTGACGTGGTGCTGATGAACGTGAAGTCGTGCTGTGTCGCCACCTGGTTCTGCAGGTCGAGCGACTTCTTCGATCCCTTCAGGCTCTGGGCGTGGGAATGGGCGGGCGTCGCGAACGCAGCCATGCAGGCGAGTGCCAGGACTGTGACGCTACCTCTCATCGCTGCCCCCCCGGGTCAGATCTGAGACATCGAAATATCCAACGGGGCATAACGCTAATGGACTGCGGGCCTTCCGTCTAGCCCGGGGGGCCGGTTGGACAGCATGGGGGTCCGCCCCGGTTACCCGATCGTCTTCTCCGGCGGTGGCAACTCCGACAGATAGAGCAGCTCGAGCACGGAATCGGTTTCCGGCATCAGGAAGTAACAGAACTCGCCGAGCTCGCCGAGGTCGCCGGTCTGGATCAGCTCGCGTCCCTGGGCTGCGAGTTCACTGCGGGCCAGGCGAGCACTTTCCCGGCTTGGATAGAAGATGCAGCTGTGATGGAATCCCTCGCCCATGGCTTCGAGGTGCTCGACGTAGACACTCCGCCCGGAGAGCGGTTCGATGAGCTCGAAGTTCGAGTCACCAATCTGGGCCATGGCGACCTTGAACGCATAGGGAACATCCTTGCCGTGGACCGTGCACCCGATCGGTTCGATCGTCCACACCGACCACTGAATCGACAGCGAGTCGGCGAGTGACTTCGCCGCCTTCTCGACGTCTTTCACCACCCAGGCGGTGTGGTGCAGTGACCCTGTGTCTGCGACGCCCATCCGGTCCTCCAGCGCGTGGTGTGCACTTCACTCGTGGCTGTAGAGACTAAGGACGTGGCACTCCAAACGGCAAATCGGAAGCGTCGCCCAAACGGGAATTGAGGTGACAGAGGCGGCCAGAAGCACTGGCGGCTGTATCGATGCAGCGCGGCGGATGTATGTTTGACCGGACCTGATTCTGTTCGCGGTGAGAACCGAACCCCGATGCCAGGCGCCAGACGCCCTGACCAACGGAGAGTCTCTGTGAACAATCTGCTTGCCTGGCTGCTGTTCGCCGTAGCATTGGCCTGGAGCTTCCTGGTTGGCCTGCTCGCCGGGGCCGGCGCCGCAGTCGTGTCCCGCCGATCGACGGACGCGCTCAACATCCTGGTCGCAGTCCTGTTCATGTTCGGGGGTGCCCTGGTGTTGTCCGCCAAGCTGATTCCAGGCAGCTACCTGATCCTCGGCATCTTCGGGTTTGGAGCCGGAATCCTGCTGGCGCTGGCCCTGCAGTCGGGAGCCCCGATTCCCCTGTTCCGGGACGAATTCGAGGTGACGGCGGAAGCTCAGTCGGAGATCGAATCGGACGATGCCCGGTGAGTGAATCTCGCCCGGAATCCGCAGCGGGAGGTCACGGCTTCGGTACGGCGCCTGTCTTCCTCGCCTCCATCAGCACGATCCTCGGGGCGATCCTCTTCCTGCGCTTCGGCTATGCCGTGGCGCATACCGGTTTCCTCGGTACGCTGGCGATCATCGCCCTGGGCCACGCCGTTACGATTCCGACGGCGCTCGCGATTGCGGAGATCGCCACCAACCGGCGGGTGGAAGGGGGAGGGGAGTATTTCATTATCTCCCGTTCCTTCGGGCA
>Ga0114922_10005787_pt1 | contig 11375 bp, 12 predicted proteins | sample AartaG_FD_100975 | JGI IMG/M metagenome (GOLD analysis project Ga0114922, IMG submission 100975) | Deep subsurface microbial communities from Aarhus Bay to uncover new lineages of life (NeLLi) - Aarhus_00045 metaG | ecosystem: Environmental > Aquatic > Marine > Oceanic > Sediment | place...
CAAAGTTTAAAGCTAATTTCTTTTGCTTTTTATTTACTTTTAAATCGTAGTTACGGTTGTTTTGAGGACCAAAAGCTTTACCACCACCTACGAATATAGGAGAACGTCTTGAACCCGCACGAGCACGACCGCCACCTTTTTGAGCCCATGGTTTTTTACCACCACCACGTACATCACTTCTACCTTTAGCAATCGCTGTATTTGCACGCTGTGCAGCTTGAGCAGATTTTACATAAAGGTAAAGGTTATGAGGGTTAATGTTTGAAAAACTCTCAGGTAAAGCTAATTCAGATGCTTTTTCCATTTTTTCATTTAAGATAATTGCGCTCATTATTTAGCTACCTTTACTCTACCTAAAGCACCGTTAGCACCAGATACAGAACCTAAAACCGCAATGATTTTGTTTTCAGCATCGTAAGAAACGATCTCATTTTTTACACTATTTTGTGTATTTCCGTAATGACCTGGCATTTTCTTACCTTTCATTACACGACCTGGCCACTCAGCATTACCGATTGAACCTGTTCTACGACCAAATCTATGACCATGAGATGCAGGACCACCACCGAAATTCCAACGTTTCATTGCACCAGCAAAACCACGACCTTTAGTGTTGAAAGTAGATCTAACTACACTAGCTTCTGCTAATGGAGCGATATCTAAATCACCAGCTTCAGTGTTCGCAACTTCTAATGTCGCAAAACGATTAAATTCAGATGAAAGGCTATACTTTTTTTGTTGACCTTCAATTGCTTTATTCATTTTTTTACCGCTATTGTAAGATACAATTGCAGTTCCTTCGTTAACTTCACATACTTTTTGCTCTAAAACTCTTAAAAGAGTAACAGGCTTACTTGGTACTGTGATTGTACGGCTCATACCGATTTTTTCAACAATATATTCCACGACAGCTCCCTACTTATCCATAGAGCGTACTTCTACGTCTACTTCTGGTGCAAGATCAAGCTTCATTAAAGAATCTACAGTTTCTGGCGTAGCAGAAACGATATCAATAACTCTAGCGTGCATACGAATCTCAAATTGCTCACGAGCTTTTTTGTTAACGTGAACTGATTTAAGAACCGTATATTTACGAATCTTTGTTGGTAAAGGTATCGGGCCACGAATTTGTGCACCTGTACGCTTTACAGCCTCTACGATTGACGCTACTGATCTATCTAATACACGATGATCATAAGCTTTCAATTTTAAACGAATTTTTTCCATTTTTTTCCTTCTAAAGAACTCGTTAGGTCAAGCCTAACTATTTTACGAAGAGGAATTGTATCCAATTATGCACTTATATACAAGATTTTAGGGGGTTAAAATCAAATTTTATATAAAATTATTTCCTTATAAAAAGGAATATAATTATTATTCTTATGTAAATATTAGAATAATATAAAAAGTTTATTTATATATGCTCAATTGATAAATTATATTTTATATGACATATTGTCATATATATCAATTTTGTCTCAGGAAAAGATAAAATATCATCAAATATTAAAAGGGATAAAAATGGATGGTTCAATTATGGTGACTTATAAAATATTATGTAATGCAGATTTAAATAAAGAGATAACAATGAATGAGCTACTTTTAAATGAAAAGGTACTAAAAGTTATAAAAAGTGAATTTGCAAAAGGGTTTAGAAATATTAACCTATCTTCTTGTGATGCTAACAATAGTTTTAAGATAGAGACAATTAAAGAGTTACATAGATTTGAAGTTGCAAAAGATGATTTTGCAGATATTCTATCTTTAGCTGAAGAGGATGCTACTTCTAAGAAACTAATAAAAAAGGATTGTGAAAGAGTTGAGTTAATAAATATAGAAACGCAAAGCTAACTCCATTTCTCATTGCTGCTCCATGTACAACTCCAAATTCTATGGAGTTGTTAAGCTAAGATTGTTCACTAAAACTTATAATTAAAATAAACTTTTAAATAATCTGATACTTTAACTGTGAGCATAACATTATCAACAGTCATTTTAGAGTTATCTTTATTCCCAGTTACATACCACTCTTGATTGAATTTTGTGATTTCTGTTGTATATACTTCATTATTTACATCAATAGAAACTACATAATCATCCATTCTATTTTCATTTCCATCTATACCATCATTGTCTGTAATATATAAACCACAATATCCAACAAACTTTTTAATCAAAGCTTCATCCAAAACCTCTTCATAAGCTTTTGTAGTATAGTTGTACATATACCATTTTAGATTTATTTTAGTAATTTTGTAGTTTTCATCTACAGTGAACTTGGCAGATGGCACTAATATCTGAAAATTATCATTTTTATCAAAGATTGAACCAACTGCTAAATCAAATATTGATATAACTGAATCGTTTGAAGTAACTTTCCAATATCCTTCAGGTACATCATTTTCAAATGAATGAACTCCTAAATGAACATCTTTATATATGTCATCGCTTCTAAAACCAAATCTATATTCACTACTACAAGCATATCCATTTTCTATTATTGTTAAATTTGTATCATTATATGGCTTTATTAAATGGCGAGTTTTATTGCCTTAGATAATCTAAATTCAAAGCAACCCCTTCATTGTAATCTACAATGAGAGAGAAACCATTTAGAACAAGGTTTGTATTTTCATCTGCCCCTTCAAAATACCAATCATTTTTAAAATATGAAGAAGAGATCTCACCATATTTTTTATCTATATAGATATGCTCATATATTAAATTATTTTCTAAACCATTATGGTCTTGTAAGAAAAAGCTTATCTCTTTAACATGATTTGTAATAATATAAGGATCTGTTACTTCTACATAGCTACTAGTCACTTTGTCGTACTTATACCATTTGATAATTATATTGGTAAGCTTATTGTTTGCATCAACTTCGGTCTTAATCACAGGCACTAAAACATTATAGTTATTATTAGCATCAAATATAGAACCAACTGAAAGATCAAAAGCAGCACGGACTTCATCATCTTCTTTAAATATCCAATATCCTGATGGAATTTCTTTTCCTTTAATATTTGCAAGTGTAAACTCACCCAATTGATCGTGTCTATCAAATGCCCAAAGTCCCATATCCAAATCTGCACACATTGTTGAATCAGTTTTAATTATGGATAAATTATTGTTAATATATGGATTAGTTGGGGAGATAATTCTTCCGCTACTTAATACTTCTACATTTGCAGGTGGAATAATTTCGATTTTTTTACTACCATCACAAATAGAATTGAAATTAAATAATGATTCTTTATTTGTATAGATTCCAATTCGATAACCTGCATACCCATAATCTTCAATTAATGAGAATTGATTTTTAATAAGGTTTATGTTTTGTTCATGAATAAATCTAATAACAGGACTAAAGTATATCCATGTAGTAGTGTTTGTGTTGAGGTATCTATTAAGTGCCATTTTTTCTATATTATCAAGTTCAGCCATACTTTCTAATACAATAGCATCTAAAGAGAAGTTGTCAGTATTATTTTCTAAAGTATTCGATGAAGTGATTTTATCATTCTCTTTAGTTATTTCGCCTAAATAAATATCATTAATGATTTTAGATACTGGAAATGAGGTCATATTCTCATATTTTCCAGTTAGTGGTACAACACCAGCAATTTTATTTTGAATAAGCTCAGAATCACTACCCATCAATAGTAATACTTTTGTACTATCATCTGTTATGTTTGAATTAAGTTCTACATCAAAATCACCTTGAGCAGTTAGCTCCACTGATTCTGTCATTGTTAAGTCAACTTCCCCACCTTTTAAATAGAGTGCAAGAATTTGTGAGATATCTCCAATATCCGAAAGATCTCTATTCTCTGAGCCTATTTGTATAGTAGGTGTAATATTACCAAGTATTGAAGCCTTTGAATTTGTGGCATCATCTTGAACTATATTATTATCACCTGATGAAGAGCTTCCACACCCAATAAATAAACCAGCTGTAACTATTAAACTCATAAATAATATTAAATTCTTCATTTTTATTCCTCCCATATTTAATTTTCTTTTAGTTATCAGATGGTAATGTAATAAGGAGACCTTTTGTTCCATTATTATCTTTTATTGTACCTGCAATATATAAGTTATCATCCTTATCTGTAACAATAATATTTGCTTTATCTTGAGTTGGATTACTAATTGATTTTATATATTGTTGGTTACCATTTGTATCATATTTTGCAATAAAAATATCTCCTGCTCCAGAGTTTGGTATATTATTTATACTACTATATGTATACCCAGCAATATATATATTATCTTTTGAATCAACTGTTATAGAGTTCCCATAATCACTTTCTTCAATATCTAATTGTTTAGTCCATTCAAATCTTCCATATGTATTATATTTTGATATATATGTATTTATATAACTGTCATTAAAAGGACTTGTATGTAAAGTATAAATAAAATTTTTAGAATCTATTGCCATACTCTTGCTATAGTCTTCTGCGGTTGTACCAAATACTTTTATCCATTGTTTCTTACCATTTGAATTATACTTAGCTAAAATCACTTCTCGATATACTTCTTTATGTAAATTATTTGCTATGCTAAGTTTGTCGTGATTTATTATGATAGTTATTGCTGTAGCACTATATGATGAACCAAGGACATATATATTATTATCCTTATCAATAACTAATTTTGAAGCACTATTTAGTTTTTCATTTTCTAATAAACTAGTCCATAATTTATCGCCATCTTCATTAAACTTTGTAATAAATAAATCATAACTATTATTAATACTACTTGTACGACCTGTTATATAAATATTATCATCTTTATCGGTAATAATATCATTAATATAAAGACCTTTTTCCTTAAATATTTTTGACCAAATATACTCTCCATTTCTATTATATTTCTTGATTGCATATGAATAATAATCTATATATTTACCTATTATAATATTATCTTGAGTATCTAGTGCCATTTTGCCACCATCATTTAATGATAATAGTTCTTTAGAATTATTATCATAAATTATTATATTATTATCAGATGAAATGCATATATTATTTTGTGAATCTAATACTAAGGAATTAATAACCTTATCATCAATGATTTTAGTCCAACTAGAAAAGTTTATATTTGTACTATTAGGTTGAGTTGTATCTATATTTTTCATATCAATATTTTTGAGAATATCTTCTATATCACCTATATCTTCGGTATCTCCTACTGATACGATTGTTTGTATAGTATTGTCAGTATTAATATCTAGCAAGTCAATATTATATAAACTCTTAAAAGTACTATTAAGATGCTCTTTAGCTTCAGCTGTAGTTTTAGGTGTTTTATTTGTTTTTTGGATAATCATATTTTCTATTTCAAATAGACTTTTATCTATTAGTGTTAGATTATCATCTTTAAAGTTATTTCTCATCAACTCTGTAATCTTGATTCCATTTATAGGATTATTGTCTTCATCTAAAGATTGTAAAAAAACGGCTAATTTTATTGTTTCACTAGTGTCAAATATATCATACAGTCTATTTTCATTAACTATTTCACCAATTAAAACTTTTTGATCATATTCAAGACTATCTATACTACCTAACTTAATACCACCTATATTAAAAGTAACAGTAGAGTTTTTAATATATTTAAAACCTCCAATAGAATCTGTGAAACCACTATCTCCATTACTGCTTGCATATTCAACACCTTCAACTGCGGAATCTATTAAATAGCCCATATCTTTTTGTTGAGTATTTGAAGTATCACCCCCACCACTACAACCTATAAATAAAATACTTGTAAGTATTATGCTTATTTTTAATAACTTTATAGTCATATTTTATTGTTTTCCTTTTGTGTGTAACTTTCTAGAACTTTGTATTTAATCCAAACATAAACATATTTTCAGTGTTTGAGTAACTTGTACTATCTAATTTATTTGTTCCATCTGTTTTTTCAATACTATAACCTACCATGGGTCTTAAACTGCCAAGTAAATCAATTTTAAAATATAGTTTTAAAGCATTATATGTAATCTTTTCATCTACTTCATATTTTTCTGTTGTAAATGTACTATCTGACTGTGCCATTTCTAGTGAATATTTCATAGGTAAAAACTTATATCTAGTTTCAAATCCTAAATCCATATAGGATGTGAGGTCATAATTGAAGTCGGCTCTTAGCTCGTATATCAAATCTAAATCTTCACTACTACTTCCTTGTCCATTTGAGAAACCAACTAATTCTGTGTCTTGTGTAACATCTAATTTTGAAGCTGCTAAGATTAATATATTAATCTTAGCACTCAAATCATCAATTATATTATAGTAAATAGCATCAGCAAATATTGACACACCTTGTATATCAATATTAATATTATTGTCAAATGTTAAGGTAGTAGCACCACTTGTCACAAATCCTTTTTGATTTTTATTAAAAGATTCACTAGAATAACCTATACCAAAGGAGTAAGTAGATTTTTGATTCTTAATACTATATTTTAAAAGATATAAATTTAAAATTTCTTTATCTAATGTTGTATCTTTATTACTACTGTCATAATCTCCATCAACGGTACCGTTTTGAAGTTCTTGAGTTGTTCTATATTCTATAGCTGTAGATAAAGATTGTGTAAAATTAATGGGTAGGAATATATCAGGATGAATATTATTGTTTTCATCAAGTGTTGTAGCTAGTTTTGTGCCTTTTGCAAATACTGAATCGTATGTATCGACTGCTTTTTGAAATGTAGATACCGCCTCTTTATATTCTGCTGCTGTTATATTAGTAATCAATAATGAACTAATAATTCCTGAAATGATAATTTTATTCATATTATTCCTTGATGAAATTTATTTACACAAATGATAACAAAATGAAGATTAAATTTAAACATAATTAACTACTATATTTATTTGGTGTTGTACAGATGAAATTGATTCCATTCTTGCTACTAGTAAACTATACTATTATCAACAATAGTATTTAAAATATGATATTAGCTTTTACATTTTATCTGTTGCAAGTTTTCACGATGAAAATATTTTACACAACACGAGTGACAAGAGATGAGGGAAAAGATAATTATTATGGGTTTGGGAAGGTCAATTTGAATAGTATCATAAAAAGCTTTTGAAATAGTTGTATAGGAATACCATACAACTACTTCAAGAACTCCACTCTTTGAGTTTACCGTTCATGTCAATATGGGTGAGATAAAGTCTCAAGTCAAACTCTGTTTGATGATATGAGGGTTGCATATATTCACAAAGTTTGTAAAAGGCTTTGTTATGCTCCTTCTCTTTAAAATGAGCGAGTTCATGTACCACTATCATCTCTAAAAACTCTTGGGGTACACTCTTAAACATAGAAGCTATTCTTATCTCATTTTTTGCTTTTAGTTTTGAGCCTTGCACTCTGGATATAAAATGGTGTGTTCCCAAAGCGTTATGAATCACATTTATTTTTCCATCATAGGTAACCTTACTTAATGGAGATGATTTTTTTATAAACTCATTTTTTAGATCTGTAACATAAGAAAAAAGATTCTTATCACTTTTGATAGTATGAGATAAAGGGTACTTTTTTAAAAGATGTGAAGCTAATTTATACCCCAAGGGCACCCCGTCTGCTTTTATTAGCTGATGCACTTGCTCTTGCGTTTGTTGTGGATAATGTTTTAAGTATTTTAATTCTTTCATTTGCGAATTTTATCTATAATTTCAAAAATAAACAATGGAGTTATTATGGGATGGACTTGTCAACATGATTACAAAGGTGAGTGTAAACTTGTAAAAAAACCTTGTGTACCAGGGATGAAAGGGTGTACTTTAAAAAGTAGTGAGTATATTTTTACAACAGGTTCTTATGAAGATGACAAAAAAGCGCAAGAGAGCAAAACCGAAACTATTGACTTTGCGGCTCTAGCTCGAAGTAACTAAGTGATTATTTTAGTAGTTTTGTAATATCTTTTTCAATACTTTTAGGCTTTGTTGATGGAGCATATCTCTCAATAACATTTCCATCTGAATCTACTAAAAATTTTGTAAAGTTCCATTTTATAGAATCTATCCATAAAAAGCCACCCTGCTCTTTTTTAAGATACTTATAAAGGGGTGAGGCATTCTCCCCATTTACATCTATTTTAGAAAACATATCAAAGTGAACATCATAAGTGCCTTGGCAAAAGAACTTTATTTTTTCATTTGAATCTGGCTCTTGTTTAGCAAATTGATTCGATGGGAATCCTAGAACCATAAAACCTTGCTCTTTATATCTTTGATACAGCTTTTCTAAACCCTCATATTGAGGTGTGAATCCACACTCACTAGCAACATTTACAATGAGTAAAACCTTACCCTTATAGTTACTCATTGAAATCTCATTAGCATCAATATCAATTACATTATAATCATAAATACTCATCTTATTAGCCTTTGCATTTAAAGTGAAAATCATTAAACATAAGATTAAAACATATTTCAATTTATTTTCTTTTTTCCATCTGATCTACTATCTTTGCAACTACTAAATCTGATGTTATGTTAAGTGAAGTTCTACACATATCTAAGATTCTATCTACTGCTACTATGAGAGCCATATACTCAACTGGTAAACCTATTTGGTTAAGAATAACAACCATCATCACTAAAGATGCACTTGGAAGTGCTGCCACACCAACACTCAAAGCTACCACTGTGATTCCCAAAAGAAGCTGATCCCCAAAACTCAAATCTACTCCAGCTAAGTTTGCGATGTATAAAACAGCTACAGTCAAATACGCTGCCGTTCCATCCATAGAAACTGTAGCACCAAGAGGTAAAACAAAAGATGCAGTTTTTTTACTCACATCTCCCATCTCCTCTGATACTCTCATAGAAACTGGTAAAGTTGCAGCAGAAGAGGCAGTTGAAAATGCCATAATAGGAGCTTCTCTTACATCTGAAAGATATCTAAAAGGATTTATTTTTCCAAAGTAAGCCAAAACTGCAGGAAGTGTTACAACAGCATGAAAAACTAGTACACCAACAACCACAAGTACATATTTCCAAAGTCCAAGAACTACATCGATTCCCTGCTCTGCTATTACATAAGATATAAGAGAAAACACACCTATAGGTGTAAGGAGAATCACCCAACCAGCCATCTTTAACATCGCTTCTGAGATAGCATTAAAAACAGTATGTAATGATTCTCTCTCTTTAGGTTTCAAATATAAAGAAGCTACACCCAAAAGTATTGAAAAGACAATTATTTGCATCATTGAACCATTACTTAGTGAGGCAAAAATATTTGTAGGTATGAAGCTAAGAATCATACTCTCAAACGAGAAAGGTGCGATTGTACTAGCTTTTTCATACGCTAAACCAACACTACTTACAGCTTCACCGATTCCTATTATATTCATCACAACTATTGCAGTTGTAACAGATAAAGCTGTTGTAAGAACATAAAGCCCTATAGTTTTTAAACCAATATTTTTTAGATGCTCAATTGAGCCTAGACCTAAGATAGCTATAAAAATACTTGCAAACACAAGAGGTACAACTAACATCTTTAAAAAAGAGATAAACACAACACCTATCACTTTTTGCTCTAATGCCAACTCTGGGAAAAAACTCCCAAACAAAGCACCTAAAACTATACCGAAAATTACAAGTGTATTAGTTGTTGCGTATTTTTTTACTTTATGAATCAAAACTTTTACCTAAAGAGAGTTTATTTTTATATGCTTTAAGAATCAATAACACACCAATAACTCCAGCTATAAATGAAGCGAAGAAGATTCCTAACTTAACAGCATCTATAATACTTTCATCAACAAATGCGAGCTGTGTTATAAATATAGACATAGTAAAGCCGATTCCACCTAAGAAACCAACAGCAATAATCTCATCCCATCCTAAATCATCAGGTTTTTTAACGATGTGGAGTTTCTCTGCTAAGTATGTGAATCCTACGATTCCTATAGGCTTACCAACAATAAGACCTAAAACAACACCTACAACTATCATAAGATTTTGGGATACTGCTGAGAAGTCAAGAATAACACCAGCATTTGAAAATGCAAAAAGTGGCATAATCACGAAGGCTGAGAGACCGTGAAGTTGGTGTTCTAATTTTACTAATGGATTTTGCACCTTGTCATAGTTATATGCAATATCTTCTAAAGCATCTATCTGATGATGATTTAAAATAGGGATAGTATCTATATGCTTTTCAAACTCATTAACAGATTCCTTTGTTGTTTGTATAAACTCTTTCTCATCAACCTTTGAGCTTATTGGTATTGCAAAAGCTAAAAGAACACCGGCAATTGTCGCGTGAACACCAATAGAGTGTATAAAAATCCACAAAGCAATTCATAAAATAAGATAAGGCATAAGTCTTGTCACTTTTTGTAAGTTCAATGCCCAAATAAGTGCATAAACAATACCTGCATGCAAGAAGTATTCAGCATGAATCTCATTTGTATAGACAGTAGCTACAACAATTACAGCACCCAAATCATCAACAACAGCAAGAGCTACTAAAAAAAGTTTTAATGCAGGGTTTACTTTTTTACCTAAAAGCATCAAAATCCCTAGAGCAAAGGCTATATCTGTAGCCATTGGAATCCCAAAACCTTTTGGATCATCCATATTAAAAGAGACATAAACCAATGCAGGGATAACCATCCCTCCAATTGCTGCAACTATAGGAAAACTAGCTTTTCTAACAGATGACAACTCACCAATTACAAGCTCTCTTTTTATCTCCAAGCCAACCATTAAAAAAAACAAAGCCATAAGCCCATCATTTATCCAGTGCATAAGATTCATAGAGATAGTATGCCCACCAATCGTTACACCAAGTGCCATGTTCCATAACTCAAAATAACTCTCACTCAAAGCTGAGTTAGCAATTATTACTGCTGATAGTGTCGCAATAAAAAGTAAAATACCACTAAATGATTCGTCTTTTATAAACCTTTGTATTGTCTCTACATGTTGTGTCATTTTTGCTCCTAAATAGCTATATTATAATTTTCATTATATCAGAGCTATATAAATAAAAAAATAGATTCAACAAAATTTTACTATAATAAATAAAAAGGACTTAATATGGTAGGTGCAAAAGATTTAAAAGTAATATCCTCTTCGTTAAATGTTTTATATGTTGAAGATGAAGAGATTTTAAGAGATGCTATGCAAGATAGCCTATCAAAGTTATTTAAGAACTCTTATATAGCAATCAATGGTCTAGAAGCATTTGAGATTTTAAAAAAAGAGGAGATTGATTTAGTTATTACAGATATAAATATGCCTATAATGGATGGAATGGAGTTGATTAAGAATATTCATCAATACGGAGATAAAGAACCCACAATTATTGTATTATCTGCGTATGATGAATCG
>Ga0114922_10005788_pt1 | contig 11375 bp, 8 predicted proteins | sample AartaG_FD_100975 | JGI IMG/M metagenome (GOLD analysis project Ga0114922, IMG submission 100975) | Deep subsurface microbial communities from Aarhus Bay to uncover new lineages of life (NeLLi) - Aarhus_00045 metaG | ecosystem: Environmental > Aquatic > Marine > Oceanic > Sediment | place: Aarhus...
CCACATTACCGACTTTGACAACGGTTCGTTCTTTCCCTTTTAATGCGGCCAGTTTGATATTTTCCATAAGAAACATCACTTCATCGCTTATTGTTAATATAAAAAAATCAATCCAAGCCTTCTGTTTGTGCTGGCCATGTTAATTAAAATTCACACATGATTTGAAATGATTATTTACTCATCGTACTCATTTTGAAAAATGAATGTTTTACTATTGAGATGATGGGAAACTGTCTTTGATTCGTTCCATTACCTTGTTACCCATTTCGGAAGTGCTGACCAAGGTTTCTCCATTACCAGAGGAAAAAAGATCGGAAGTCCTAAACCCTTCGTTTAGAACAGACTGAACACCATTCTCTATGCATCGAGCCGCACTCTCCATCCCAAAGGAAAGACGATACATGAGCGCCACAGAACAGATAGCGGCTAACGGATTGGCCAACTCTTTGCCGGCGATATCCGGTGCAGATCCATGTGCCGGTTCATAGAGACCATTGCAATCGCCAAGGCTGGCTGAAGGCAGCATGCCCAGGGATCCGGCCAACATAGACGCTTCATCACTCAAGATGTCACCAAACATGTTGCATGTTAAAAGCACGTCAAACTGCTTCGGATTTCGTACCAACTGCATGGCACAATTATCTACGAGCATATGATCCAAAGAGACATCAGGATAATCTTTCGCCACTCGGTTAACAGTCTTCCTCCAGAGTTGAGATGTCATTAATATGTTTGCCTTATCTACAGATACGACCTTTCTGCGTCGATCTTGGGCCGCTCTGAATGCCACTCGCGCGATGCGTTCAATTTCCGATGTACGGTATTCCATTGTATCGACGGCATGTTCTTCATCTCCGACAGATTCGATAAATCTCGGTTTTCCGAAATAGATACCACCGGTTAATTCCCGGACAACCAAGACATCAATTCCCTGCACGATTTCCCTTCTCAATGGTGATGCATCGAACAGAGAAGGGAACACTTTGACTGGTCTTAAATTGGTGAACAAGCCGAGTTCTTTGCGTAATATTAGCAATCCTGATTCGGGCTTTTGATCCTTCGGCAAGGCATCCCACTCCGGCCCACCGACTGCACCTAAAAATAAAGCATCCGCCTGTTTGCATTTTCTTACCGTCTCATCGGAAATGGGAATGCCTTCAGTATCCAGACTAACCCCTCCGATTAAGCCTTCTTTAATCTTTATATCTACTCCGGAAGCTTCTCCTGTCACTTTTAAAACCTTAACTGCCTCGTTTGTCACTTCCGGTCCGATTCCATCACCGGATAAAATAACAATATTTTTTTTCATGAATATTCCTCTATTTCAACATATGATGCTTACGTGCATATTCAAAGATACCTCCGGCATGAATGATTTCTGATACCTCCCCCAGAGGTTTTAAAGTATACTGTTTTCCGGACTCCTTATGAATCAACCGATTTGTGTCGCATTGTATTTCAATTTCCTCGCCGGTCTCAATTTGTTTAAATATTTCATTCTTGCATTCGAGGGGAATCAGGAACCCTCCATCTACAGAATTCCTGTAGAATATTCTTGCATACGATATTGCGACAATAACTCGAACGCCGGCCATCTGTAGGGCAACCGGAGCGTGTTCCCTGGAAGAACCGCACCCGAAATTCTTGCCTGCCACAATGATGGAATAGTCCGATCGATTTTTCCCTTTCAGTACAAAAGGGTTATATCCAGAGGGCAATCCTGCCTCTTTTTCCGGAACCCCGGATAACGCATGAGCACCATACCATTTTCTTTCTTTTGGATCATCCAAATTGTATACCAGATGACGAGCCGGAATAATCTGGTCTGTGTCGATGTTATCTCCCAAGACGTATGCGTTACCCTGGATGATTTGTGCCATTTGTATTCCTTTAAGTTGTGTCTGTTAATGAATAACTACGGAATACATCATATTACTGTCCCTTCTTCCGTGGTATTCCGTGTATATCCGTGGTAACTTACAAAAACGCTCTCGGATCCGTAATCCTTCCAGTCAAAGCCGATGCAGCTACCGTGAGGGGTGATGAAAGAAATGTCCGGGATTCCGGCGATCCCATCCTGCCAGGAAAATTTCGATTCGTAGTCGAGATACATACTTCATTCCCATTCAGTCTGCCGAATGTATCTTTAGGACCTCCTAAACATGCCGCACATGAGGGCGGACCGATTTCAACACAAGCATTCAGGAAAATCTCCTTCAGACTAATTCCATCAATTTCTTCATTTCCAAGGGCCTTTTCTACCTGGGTTGTCGCCGGGACAACCGCGGTTCGCACCTTGACTGTATGTCCCTTTAAAATATTTGCAGCTGCGATCAAATCCGTGATTTTGCCACCGGTGCATGAACCGATATAACATCGATCCAACCGAACGTTCCACAAATTTTTAGCGGATTCAATATTCTTCGGTGAATAGGGTTGAGCAACAACCGGTTCCAGCTCCGATGATTTATACGATCTCGAGCTTACGTATTTGCAATCTCGATCATTTTCGACCAACTTGAGTAAATGATTTGATTTTGACTCGACGAAATCGATGGTCGTTTGATCAGGGGATATCAACCCGTTCTTGGCACCGGCTTCGATGACCATGTTACACAGAGTCATACGCTCTTCCATATTCATTGAATGAACACCATCCCCTGTAAATTCCATCGTCCGATATGTGGCGCCGTCTACTCCGATATCGCCGATGATTTTAAGAATCACATCCTTTGCCATAATATAGGGAGGCAGTTTTCCTTCCAGTATAAACAGCATGGTTTCCGGCACCTTAACCCAAAGCTTGCCCGTTCCCAGGATGAATCCCGCATCGGTATTACCGATTCCGGTCGCAAACTGGCCAAAAGCGCCGGCCGTACATGTGTGTGAATCCGTTCCGAACAACACTTCGCCCGGTCTGGTGAATCCTTCTTCTGCTAATGCCACATGGCAGACGCCTTTGTATCGATCCGATCCTGCGTCGTAGTAATGGCATAAATCCTGTTCCGCAACAAATTGGCGGAGGATTTTCATATTTCTTTTAGCATAAGGATCATCAGTGAAGATATAATGATCCGGGATGATGACTACTTTCTCCCGGTCCCATACACGAGCGCGATCACCAAACTGTTTCTTAAAAATACCGATGGTTCCCGGCCCGCAGACATCATGAGTCATCAAGACATCCACATCAACCCAAACAGTATCTCCCGGTTCAACAAACGATTTACCCGCATGTTTCGCTAAAATTTTCTCGGTGATTGTCATGAATCCCTATCCGCTTTTAATTGACTGTAAATTGCCCGGTTCACTGCATTGAGATACGCTTTCGCACTGGCCTCAACAACATCGGTACTCGCGGATCGGCCCACATACGATGAGCCTTCGCATTCAATCTGAACCAGAACCTCTCCCATGGCATCCTTTCCCTTTGTGACCGAGTTCAGGGAATAATTTAACAGCTTTCCCTTAACATTTGTAATCCGATCGATTGCATTGCAGGCCGCATCGACAGGGCCATCTCCAATGGAAGAATCTTCGATAATCGTTTCTCCTTTCCTGAGTCGAATCGTTGCCGTTGGTGTCAACAGGGAGCCACTTACAATCTGTATACCTTCAAGAACAAAGGTTTCGGGTATCTCGATTACTTCATCCTGAAGAATGGCTATCAGATCGGCATCGTAGATTGACTTTTTCTTGTCTGCCAAATCTGTGAAGAATTTGTACGCTTGATTTAATTCTTCCTTCGAAAGATCGTAGCCCAACTCGGAATAACGCTTGGCCAACGCGTGCCGTCCTGAGTGCTTCCCGAGAACCAGTGTGCTATCCGGAACCCCAACCGACTGAGGCGTCATGATCTCATAGGTCGTGGCGTTCTTCAGAACGCCGTCCTGATGAATGCCGGCTTCATGTGCGAATGCATTCGACCCAACGATGGCCTTATTTCTCTGAACACGCATTCCAGTCAGGTGAACCAGCAATTGGCTGCTTCTATATATTTCGGTTGTGACAATACCCGTCTTCAGCTTTAGAAGATTTCTCCGTGTATGGTATGTCATCACGATCTCTTCTAAAGAAGCGTTCCCAGCCCTCTCACCGATACCATTTATAGTACATTCCACCTGTCTGGCCCCATTCCGGACAGCAGCAATGGAATTAGCAACTGCCAATCCCAAATCGTTATGGCAATGGACACTGACTACGGCTCGATTCACATTGGGTACTCTCTCCATGATCGTTCTTATCATCTTCCCGAATTCATCCGGGATGCTGTACCCCACCGTATCCGGAATATTCACTACGACTGCACCGGCGTCGATGACCGACTCAATGACACGACAAAGGAAATCAATATCACTACGCACGGCATCTTCGGCAGAAAATTCAACATTATCGGTGAACGATTTTGCATAACGGACCGATTCGACTGCCATATCAAGGACTTCTTCTTTGGTCTTTTTTAATTTATGCTTGAGGTGTATATCTGAAGTTGCGACGAATGTATGAATCCGAGGAGACTTTGCATATTTCAAGGCTTCCCAGGCACGATGTATATCCTGTTCACTCGTTCGTGATAAGGCCGCAATCGTACAATTTTTTATTTGTCTTGCGATTTGTCTTACGGATTCAAAATCACCAACGGAAGCAATCGGAAATCCCGCTTCGATCACATCGACGCCCAGACGTTCCAACTGTTTGGCCATCTGAACCTTCTGGTCCACAGTCATACTGAAACCCGGAGACTGTTCACCATCCCTCAGAGTCGTATCAAAAATGACGAGATGATTTTCCATGTTTCACTCCTGTGAGGATGTAAATATGGGAGAATTGACCCACGATTTAAACAAAGGGCTATCGCTTTGTTCTCTTTCTTTCCGATGATTCTTCATGAGATAATAAGAGAAACTGTCTGTCAAGGCCTGCCAGCTGGCCTCAAGAATATTTTCCGAGACGCCTACGGTACTCCATTTCGTTTTATCTGTGGATGATTCGATGAGAACGCGAACCTTTGCGCTTGTTCCGTCTTTCGTATTTAAATCCCGTACCTTGTAATCCGAAAGATGCATCCTTTCGATCTCAGGGAAAAATTTAATCAATGCCTTCCTCAGGGCTTGATCCAGGGCGTGAACCGGACCTTTTCCCTCAGAAGCCGTATGCTCGGTGATGCCGTTTACCTGTAATCGAACCGAAGCTTCGGACCTCGGTGCTCCCGATTCATCTTTTTCTACAAGCACCCTAAAGCCTTCCAATTCGAAAAAATCACGCCATTCCCCGATTACTTTTTTAACCAGAAGCTCGAATGAACCCTCGGCGGCTTCGAATTGGTATCCGTTGCTCTCCAACATTTTCAATCGTTCAACGATCTCCGGAACTCTATCTTCATGTCCTTCAATATCGATCGACAATTCATTGGCTTTAGAAAAGATATTGCTGCGCCCGGAAAGGTCGGATACCAAAACCCTCCGGACATTCCCGACCTTCTCAGGCCGAATATGCTCGTAGGTACGACGATCTTTCATGACGGCACTTACATGAATTCCTCCCTTGTGGGCAAATGCACTCCTCCCTACAAATGGCAGGCTATATGGATGATGTACATTCGCTACCTCACTCACGAAATGAGAAAGACCGCAGAACGAGGATAGATTTTCTTCGGGGATACATCGATACCCTCGTTTCAATTGGAGATTCGGGATCACGGAACACAGATTTGCATTTCCACAACGTTCTCCATATCCGTTAATGGTTCCCTGAACATGCTCACATCCTTCATCCACCGCGATAATAGAATTGGCGACAGCCAGATCAGAATCATTATGAGTATGAATTCCAAGAGGTACTCCGACTTCTCTCTTTGTCTCACGAACAATTCGTGCCAGATCACGAGGTAATGTTCCCCCGTTTGTATCACAGAGCACCACCACATCTGCACCGGCTCTTTCGGCAATCTTAAGTGTCTCCAGAGCATATTCCGGATTTCCATCATATCCGTCAAAATAATGCTCCGCATCGTAAACAACTTCTTTGCCATGAGACTTTAAGTAGCGAATGGAATCTTCTATTATTCTGAGATTCTCTTCGGGTTCGATCCTCAATGCATTTCGAACGTGCAGCAGCCACGATTTTCCAAACAGAGAAATTACCGGTGTATCGACATCCAAGAGGGCCTGAAGATTCGGATCATCTTCTGTCGTGTTGTCTGCCCGCCTGGTACTGCCGAAAGCCACAATCCTGGCATGTTTAAATTGTTTCTGTTTTACCTTTTGGAAGAATAAAAAATCCTTTGGGTTCGATCCAGGCCAGCCCCCCTCGATGTAATGAATTCCTATATCATCCAATTTTTGAGCGATGCGGAGCTTATCCTCAACCGATAAGGAGATTTGTTCTCCCTGGGTTCCATCCCGGAGGGTCGTATCAAATATTTTGATCCGTCTATTTTTCATGTCGCAAACTCAACCTTTTGATTTGATCCAGTCCATCATATCTCGGAGCTCTTGGCCCACCGTCTCGATTTTCAAATTCTTAAGCTCTTCACGCAGTTTTTTCATTTTTGGGCGTCCGTCTTTATTTTCCTGAATCCATTCCCTGGCGAAGGAACCGTCCTGAACCGCTTCTAGAATCTTCCGCATTCTTGCTTTTGTGCCCTCATCGATAACCTTCGAGCCCCGTGTCAAACCACCATATTCTGCAGTATCACTCACGGAATAGTACATACCGGTGATGCCACCTTCGTAAAAAAGATCCACGATGAGTTTCAGTTCATGAAGACACTCAAAGTAGGCAATTCCCGGTTGGTACCCCGCATTCACCAATGTCTCGAAACCCGCTTTGACGAGTTCCGTCACACCCCCGCACAGCACGGTTTGTTCCCCGAAAAGATCGGTCTCGGTTTCCTCTTTAAAGGTCGTTTCAATAATTCCCGTCCTTCCCGCCCCGATACCGCAGGCGTGTGCCAGGGCCATATCTTTGGCTTTCCCCGTGGCATCCTGGTAAACGGCGATCAGCGAAGGTACTCCACCACCCTTCTCATATTCACGTCTAACTAAATGCCCCGGACCTTTCGGTGCAACCATATATACATCGATGTTTTCTGCAGGTTTGATCTGAGCAAAGTGGATGTTGAAGCCATGTGAAAAGACGAGTGCCTTTCCAGGCGTGAGGGTAGCAGCGATCGAAGTTTCGTAAATTCCTCTCTGGAGTTCATCGGGAACGAGAATTTGAACGACATCCGCCTTCACTGCCGCCTCTTCGGCAGGCATGGGATTGAATCCGTCGGATTCCGCCAGTTTCCAGTTCGGAGTTTCTTTCACATCGGCAACGATGACGTTAAATCCGCTGTCACGTAAATTCTGCGCCTGAGCATGCCCCTGGCTACCATATCCGATAATGGCTATGGTACTCTCCAACAGTACCTTCAAATTTGCATCGCCGTCATAATAAATATTCATTGTTCTCTTCCTTTCATTGTTACATTAATTATGTATTCCCTTGAAACTCCCTCTTCAAAGCGGCACTGCCGGTTCGGGCTACTTCGCGAATACCGTACTGCCTAAGCATTCCTATGGCAGCATTGACCTTGTCTTCTTTGCCAGTGATCTCAATCGTTAAAGTCTTGGGGCTGATATCGATAATCTTCGCCCGGAATATATTAGCCACCTGCATGATCTCAGAACGGGTCGATTGGGTCGAATGGACTTTGATCAACGCCAGCTCTCTCTCGACAAACGACTCGTAGGTCAAATCGACGACCTTCAGTACATCGACAAGCTTGTGCAGTTGTTTGGCGATCTGTTCGATGATTTGTTCATCACCCTCGGTGGTAATCGTCGCGCGGCTTATTCCCGGCTCTTCACCGTGACCAAAGCTGATACTCTCGATATTATAACCCCGGCCGCTGAAAAGCCCCGCCATACGAGGTATGGCATTGATTCTATTCTGAAACTGTACAGAAAGTGTGTGTTTCATTAAAAAACTCCTTATTCTATTCTTCGTAGTGTCAAAAATTAACCACAGAGCACACAGAGAAATTATTTATATTATTTATGTGACACAATAACATCTTATCTCCCCTCTGTGACCTCTGTGGTTTCATGTCTTTCTCTCTTTTTTTATAAAACTTTTGACACTACCCTATTTTTCCAGCATTTCAGTAAGCGATGCACCGGCAGGTACCATCGGGAAAACTTTTTCCTCCGGAGCCACGATAAAATCCATAACGACTGGCGTGTCCTTGATCTTCATACTTTCTTTTATGGCAGGTTCAACTTCGTCGGGTTTTTTTATTCTCATTCCTACGGCTCCAAAGCCCTCGGCAAGTTTGACAAAATCAGGATTACCATCTTTGAGGTACGTTTGTGAGTATCTGCCTCCAAAAAAGAGTTCCTGCCACTGCCGGACCATTCCGAGATAACCATTGTTCAGAATAACCACTTTGATGGGTAATTTATATTTGACAGCAGTAGCCAATTCCTGAATATTCATCTGAAAACCACCGTCTCCGGTTATGCAAACAACCAGTCGATCCGGACAACCGATAACTGCTCCCAGGGCGGCGGGGAGACCATACCCCATGGTCCCAAGTCCACCCGAAGATAATAAGGTTCTTGGTCTATGAAATTCATAATACTGAGCGGCCCACATCTGGTTCTGTCCAACATCCGTAACCACAATGGCATCACCACGAGTTGCTTCGGAGATCTTTTCAACCACGTACTGAGGCAGGATCAAATCATCTTTGAAATCATATTTGAGAGGATGTTCCGCTTTCCAGTTCCGAATGGTCGCGATCCAATCTTGCGTATCGGTCTTCCGAATCACCTCGATCAACTTTGGCAAAATTCCTTTCACGTGACCGACAATGGGAATATCCACGGCCACGTTTTTAGAAATACATGAAGGGTCGATATCAATATGGATCTTCTTTGATTTTTTTGAAAAAGTGTTCAACTTTCCTGTAATACGGTCATCAAAGCGGGCTCCGATTGCTACCAATACATCACAATGTGAAATGGCCATATTTGCATACCAGGTTCCGTGCATTCCTAACATACCCAACGACAGGTCATTATCTTCCGGAAACGCACCCAGGCCGAGCAAGGTCGTGGTCACAGGGATGTTTCCATTGACTGCCAAATCTTTTAACGCATCGGCAGCATCTCCCGCGATAACGCCCCCACCGGCATAGATTAAAGGCCGCTCCGCATGATTGATAAGTTGTGCAGCTTTGTTGATCTGTTGTGCATGCCCTTTGTAAACGGGATTGTATCCCCGAATACGGACATGTTCAGGTCTTTTATAAACTGTCATGCCCATGAGTACATCCTTGGGTAAATCCACTAAGACCGGTCCTGGACGTCCCGTAGTGGCCACATGAAAGGCCTCCCGTACAACCTGTGATAACTGGCTCACATCTTTGACCAGATAACTATGTTTTGTGATCGGACGGGTGATTCCGATAATATCCGCTTCCTGAAAGGCATCGTTCCCGATTATTGCCGAATGAACCTGTCCGGTAAATACAATGATAGGAATAGAATCCATGTAGGCGGTCGTGATGCCGGTTACGGTATTGGTTGCGCCCGGTCCGGATGTCACCATAACGACACCCGGTCTTCCGGTCGCCCTCGCATATCCGTCTGCCGCGTGTGCGGCGCCCTGCTCGTGTCTGACTAAAATATGGCGTATCTGAGGTGTTCTGTAAAGAACATCGTATAGGCCGATTACGACACCACCGGGGTAACCAAAAATTGTATCCACACCCTCATCCAAAAGTGACTGTATCAGAATTTCATTTCCTGTCATCATCGTGGATTCCGATTTCTTTTGAGATTTTAATTGTACACCTTCCTCAATCTGCATAGCGTTTTACCCCCTTTCATTTATGGGTATTCATCGTACTTTGTCAACAGAAAGAACGGCTCCTTTATCTGCGGAGTTTACCATATTTGCATATCTATGGAGCCACCCATCAGAAACCTTCGGTTTTGGAGGTGTCCATTGTGTCTTTCTTCGATTCAATTCCTCCACAGAAAGTTCGACATTTATTCTTTTCATTGGAATGTCGATTGAAATTACATCCCCGCTTCTCAGGAAAGCGATCGGTCCACCCGATGCCGCTTCGGGTGAAACATGACCCACACATGCTCCCCTGGTACCCCCTGAAAAACGTCCGTCGGTTATCAACGCAACCGAATTCCCCAATCCCATACCCATAATATTCGCCGTCGGGTTTAGCATTTCCTGCATACCGGGTCCACCCTTTGGGCCCTCGTACCGTATGACGATGATATCACCGGGAGAGACCTTTCCATCTAAAATGACCCGACAAGCCTCCTCCTGTGAATCAAAGACAATTGCCGGTCCCCGAACCTTCAACATGGCTGAATCGACTGCTCCTGATTTAACCACGGCGCCGTCAGGTGCTAAATTACCGGAAAGAATCATTAGCCCACCCGTGTTGGTATGGGCCCGTTCCAATTGACGTATCACTTCTGAATCTTTGATCTCTGCACCCTCGATATTTTCACCCAGCGTTTTAAGAGTGACGGTTTTTTGATCCGGCTCTACAGCCCCCCTCTTTCGGTGAAGTTCTTTTAGAATTGCACCGACACCGCCGGCTCGATCCACATCTTCGATATGTAATTGGGAAGCCGGAGACACCTTACAAAGATATGGAATGTTCTCGGCAATATGATTTACTCTTTCTTGTGAATAATCCAGCTCCGCTTCATGAGCGATTGCCAGAGTGTGCAATATGGTATTTGTCGATCCCCCCATTGCCATATCCAAGGCAAAAGCATTATCAATTGCCTTCACGGTAACAATATCTCTCGGTTTTAAATCTGCTTCGACTATTTTGAGAATCTGTCGAGCAGCTCTCCTGACCAGTTCACGTCTCTTTTCAGAGACAGCAAGATGGGTTCCGTTTCCCGGAAGTGCAAGACCGATCGCCTCTAAGAGACAATTCATGGAATTCGCAGTAAACATACCTGAACAGGAGCCGTAAGTCGGGCAGGCATGATCCTCGAGCTCTTTCAATTCCGCCTTATCCATTTTCCCCGATTTAAATGCGCCGACACCTTCAAAGACAGAAATCAAGTCGACAGTTTTTCCGGAAGGAGTTTTTCCGGCAGCCATGGGTCCCCCACTGATAAAAATTGTGGGAATGTTGACCCGGAGTGCTCCCATCACCATACCCGGGATGATCTTATCGCAATTCGGGATACAAATCAACCCGTCAAATTGATGGGCCTGAACCATCGTCTCCACCGAATCTGCGATTAACTCACGGCTGGGAAGCGAATACTTCATGCCGGAATGTCCCATGGCAATACCGTCGCAAATTCCGATGGTGTTGAACTCAAACGGAACACCTC
>Ga0114922_10005789_pt1 | contig 11375 bp, 8 predicted proteins | sample AartaG_FD_100975 | JGI IMG/M metagenome (GOLD analysis project Ga0114922, IMG submission 100975) | Deep subsurface microbial communities from Aarhus Bay to uncover new lineages of life (NeLLi) - Aarhus_00045 metaG | ecosystem: Environmental > Aquatic > Marine > Oceanic > Sediment | place: Aarhus...
CTGGGTCAATTGAATCGGTCCTGTCGGTGCGTCGAGCCGTTCACCGGCACACGAGCATATATTCTTTTGCTTAAAAATATCACAGGGGCACGGTTGCTTGGGGTCACAAATGCAGTGCCCAAGTTTTATGGAACGCTGCATAACGCGTTTTCGTCTTTCCATATTTATCATCGTAATATCCTCAATAAATTTTGTGAGTGGCGAGAGGTGAGTAATCCACTCACTAATTAACTTCCCACTAATTAACTACTCACAAATTAGTATCTGTTGCGGAAAATGAAAATCGACGATGTCACCCCTGCGAAAACAGGGGTCCAGAACGAAAAACTGGATTCCCGCTTTCGCGGGAATGACAAATACAGTTTCCACAAAAGGAACTAATTAACTACTCACTAATTAACCACTTGCTTTGTTAAATCGGCCGGATGCCAAAATCGCCGCTCCCAGTGCGCCGGTCATCTGCGGGTCGGGTGATACGGTTACGGTTTGCCCAAGAGCGGATTGCAACGCGGCGTCCATTCCTGAGACTAATGCCACACCGCCGGTGAAAATAATAGGCAGGTCAATATTGCGACCGGCCATTGCAACGATGCGGTTGGCAATCGCCGCCTGAACTCCGGCTACAATGTCTTCTCCTGCCTTGCCGTCGGCGAGCAGGCCGATGATTTCCGTCTCCGCAAACACAACGCACATACTGCTTATCGCAGCGGGGCTTCGGCTTTTCGCAGCCATTTGTCCGAGCGAATCGAGGTCGACGCCGAGACGCTGGGCAACCACCTCGAGAAAACGACCCGTCCCTGCCGCGCAACGGTCGTTCATCGCAAAATCGCGCACTTTACCGTTCCCGTCCAATCGCATAAGCTTGCTGTCCTGGCCGCCGATATCAATAACCGTCATCGCCTCCGGGACAAGCCGATGCACCCCCACCGCCTGGCAGGTAATTTCGGTTATCGCCGTATCAGCGATACCGACCGCGTTTCTCCCGTAGCCTGTCGCCACGATTGCGGTCACATCTTTTTTACTAATGTCGTTGTCCTTTAAGACACTTTCAAAAAGCTCCGAGGTGAGCCTGTCCTGCTCGATGCCCTGGTCCGTCAATCCCTTCGCTAAAACCTGCATGCTCCCGGAATCTATCAGGACTATTTTTATTGTCCTTGAGCCGGCATCTATTCCTGCATAAATCATCTTTTTCTCCGAGCTTTTACTGTTTCTACGAGGGCTTCCAGCCGGGTACGCACCGTCGGACGCATCGAGTCCGTCACGGGCGGTACTTCAATCTCTAAAACGGGAATATTGAACTTTTCCCGAACGATTTCGCCGATGACTTCGCCTTCCAGTGCGCAATGGCTTGCGCCGGGGATTCGCGATATGAGGACCGCCTCTGAGCCGAGCCTGCGAATATCGGCGCATATCCGCTCGGCCCTGTCGGTTGATGAGCCGACCATAGGGTCGGCCAGTGCCATCCGTGCTAAAGCTTCGAGAGGCGGGAGGTCTTGCGGAATTGCATCGAGGGCGTGGGTGAAAAGATATTCGGTGCCGCATATTCTGCCGCCGCAGTCTTCGAGAAGGTTCATCACCTGCAAATCCGCCACAGGATTGACCCAGAAGATTTTAGCTGCGCCGGCATCGAGAATACCAACGCCGGCCTGCACACGAGCTTTCACCTCGCCAAGTAACTCTTTGAGCACCTCGATAGTCTCGCGGCGGTCGGAACAAAAGTGTATCGCCAACATCTCTACGATAAGCATTTCAAGGGCCGGCAAAGGACACACTTCGGCGGTAAATGCAAGATGCCGAAGCTCGGCTAAGTATCTGCGGGCCTGATTTGCTTCTTTGATTCCGGCTGAAAGTTTATCCTCATCTAATTGTTCGCCCGCTGTTTCTTCCAGGGCGGTTTTGACCCGTTCAAGTTCTGATTTGACGAATTCAACCTGGCACTTTGGGGCAGAGAATCCGCCCGGCAGATTTACCGCCGCTTCGTTCGGGTCAGGTTTGCGCCGATGAGGAATTTCCCACCATAAAATCGGATGACCAAGATTGTTGAGCCGCTGTGCTATAGCGGAAAAATCATCGCAGGTTGCGCCGACGCTGCAGATTAACATATCCGGAACAGGGAAATGTGCACCTGTAACGAAAGCACCCAGCATCGCGCGTACCGGACAAAACGATTCATCGATACCAAGTGAGTCGGCGATGCTTAACAAGCCGGCGCTGAGCTCCATCACACACGGAATCCACCAGGCACCGTCGGGATAAAAGGCCACTACGTTGTCAAATGAATACGCCATCACCGGCACAGTTCCCAAATCCTTCATCGTGCCGACGAGTTTTTTGCCCTTCGCCCGGGCATCATGCAGGCGGTCTTCTTCTGTAAGCAGAAAGTTCCACAATCTCAGGGCCGCCGCGGAATTGTCATACCGAAGCTTCAGGAGCCGTTGGCCGCCGTCCGCAACGTGCCGGCTGAGCGGCCCGCCGTAGTTCGGCCGGGCCCCGATTGCGACTGCCGGGGGCCGGCATATCCCCGCTCTCTGCAACTGCTCGTATCGCAGGTCCCATTCTTCAAGTGTTATTCGTCTTGGCTTATCGCTCACTGCAGCATCTCCAGAAATGCACGGATTTGATTTGCCGTCCTATGCCGGCGTGTTTCATTGTCGCCGGTTGTGTCAATGTCGAGGACGGGCAAGTCAGTCCAGTCTTTTAGCCGCCGAAGCTCGGCGTGCCACATATCGCACCACACGTAACGGTGGAAAATAATCCCGCGTACTTCCCTGTCGATAAGTTTGCGTTTGAGCCATTTATAAAGCTCGCTGTTCGGCCTGCGGGACGCATCCTGGATACCACCGAAATATGCATTGGCCAACTCCATCAACGGCCCATCCCGAAGCCGTCGGCGGTCAAACGGTGCGCACATTCCACGCTCGCCGGTCTCGGCAGCATTCAGCACTATGCGTCCGCCGGCCTGCTCGGCTATGTCGAATATGTCAAAGTCCCGCCTCATCAGCGGCCCACCGACAATCGCCAACGGCACACCTTTGATTCGCAGCTCGCGGTTTTTGATATTGCTAAACTCCTCACCCGGCCCATCCTTTCCAAATGCTGCAATTGTTTCTGCGTACTTTCCGGCGGGCAAATACCCCCCTGCCGCAAGAATAGATTTCCGGGCAGTATCATATTTGAGCATTATCTCTGTTAGAGTATCGTCTAATGGTGATTTGCCACCCAAGCCGATGAGGAATCGGCCGAGCCGTTTGAGCTCGTCAATATACAGCTTTTGCACGCTGAGGCTTTGCCAGGTATTCGGAACATTCATAAGAAAAGCCGGAACATCGCACGTGCGGACAAGAATATCGAAAGCGCGACGCATCTGGTCGCATACTGTTGTTATTACAACTCCGCCGGCTTGTTTATTCGTTATCGCCTCATTGATAAAGCCCTGAACGTAAGGGCAAAGGCCTTCTACCCGACCAAGTGGGCCTCTCGCCTCTGCTGCATCCGGTATTACTCTGCTCGGCTGCAGGCCATGCGCTGCAATCCACTCGGCAGGCACATACGGGCAAGTGTAGATAATCGTTTTCATCAGTCTTTTAGTATAGGGGTGAGTAGTCAACTCACCACTCACTACTCACCACTCACCATCTTTCGCGGACTGTCTCGAATAATGCTTCGACCCTTAACGCAATACGCGCCGAATCGGACGGTGAGTAATCCGTTTCAATCCTAAGATACGGGATACCAATCTCTTCCTCGGCCAGCTTCTTTACAAGGTATGATTCGACATCATAAGTAAGACAGGCCTGCCAGATAAGGTCGATAATGCACTGCGGCCGGTATTCGGCGACCAGTTCACGGAGCACCTCCATCCGCCGGTCGTTTTTCGTCATTACTGAGCACGGCAGGCGAAAATACTTCTCTGCTAAAGCAATGATTGGGTCCTGTGCCATCTCGTCAACGTCTTCCAGAATAGGCTTAAGGCCGGTGCAGTTGTCCATACATACTACGAGCCCTCCGTGAGATTCGATAATATCAAGGACCCGTTCGGCACCGTGAACTATCGGTACACCTGTCATTAGTATCCGGGACGGTGAATTCCTGCAAGAATCAAAATTTTGAGTTTTAAATAGTTCAACCGCTTCAGCGTATTGGCAAAGGTCGGCACTGATGCCGGAGATAATACTCTTGAAATCCAGCAATTGTCTGCCCGTTAGTGGAGGCGATTGCGATTTCATCAGCATCGCTAATTCACGCCGCAACCGCCGTTCGCGATTCATAACCACGATTGCTTGTTTTATTTTTTCATCCGTAACTTCTATGTCAAAATGCTCTTGAAGTTTGGTTCTGAGCTTGCGCAGCTCACTTATCCAATGCGCCATCGCATCGCTGTCCGCTGGTTTTTGAGGCAGCTCCAGCACATACATCGGCCGCGCTTGAGCCATCAACTCGTACATCTTTTTTTTGCCGTCACAGGTCGTCTCGGCCACAATCAAATCAGCCATTTCGAGGAATGGATTTGCCTTTTCATAATGGTAGCCGTATGTTGATTTAATCAGGGGACAAAGGTTTGCGGGCAGGTCTTCTTCGGCCGGCTGAATCATTTCCGCCGAGCCGCCGCACAGACATACCGGCACGGCATCGGCGGCCATAATCAATTCCCGCGGCGTATATTCACACATAATGCCCACTATGTGTTTGCCTTTAGATTTGGCGTCGGTGGCGTACTCGTAACAGTTCTGTATCATCTTGCCAAACCAGGCTAAAGGCCCATTCTCCGGGCCTTTGGCCTTTGGGCTTGCTGAATCGCACTGCGGCCCGGGTGGATTGCACGGGTCGGTGACATCGATTCGCGGCTTTTTGTTATCACAGCATTTTCCCATTGTTATCCTCAAATTTTAAAACATTGTTTACTTTTTCTTCCGGGCGATAAACAGGCCCTGGGCAATTTTGCCCGCATGCGCCAGCTCCTGCATAAAAGTCATTTCCATACCCATCAACTGCATTAGCTCGCTATTAAAGCCAATGATTTTCAAGGCATCGTATGTCAACTGCATATTAAGCATATTCAGATACAGGTCAACGTATGGTCCGAACCTGCCGGTATCCTCTGCAGTGATGACCTCGCAGCCGTTTGCCGTCAGTAACTCACTGTAGCCTTCGAGGTTCTGAACATTCGGAAACTTCATAAAAGTCAGGAACCGTTCCGCTTCTTCATCGGAAAGCCCTTTCTTTCCCTCGATCCAGTCGGTAAAAGCAATCACTCCATCCGGCCTGACTATACGGGCCGCTTCTGCAATCAGCTTTTCTTTATCAACAACATAGCACCATGCATCCTCTCCCCAGATAAAATCTACGCTTGCATCGTCAAGCCCACTGTCACAGACATCTGCAAGGGTGAATTCGATTTTGTCGGATAGTCCCTCCTGCTCGCATCGACGGCGTCCTTGTTCGACTACCTTTTCCGTAGCGTCAACACCGTGCATCCGGGCCACTTCTCGAAATCGCACCAGAAAGCGCATCCCGGCACCGTTGCAGCAGCAAAGGTCAACGCCTTTCATACCTGAGCCGATGTCTGCTCTTTCCGCAAGGTCCATCGACGAAGCAAAACCGCCGATGTGAATCTGCTCTCCCATTATCAGCTCCCAGAGCTGCCCTTCGGGACCGCTGTAAACAGCTTGCACTTCCTTTAGACCGATGTTATCAATACTCTTCATAATTACCGTCCTTCAAATAAAATTTTTGCTGTTGTTTTTCTTTTATTTTATTGCAATAAAAAAGGCGGGCAAGAGAGATATTCCCGTTACCCGCCGGTGCTTGTGGCTCGATTTCTTTTACTCTATCAAGTGCCAGGTTTCCTCCTGTTTAGTTTCAAACGGCCCCAGGTCAAAATCCACTTGTACCTGGTACTTGCCCCTGAAATCCCCTGGCACCCGCCACGAGTACCGGCAGACGCCGCCTCAGCCATACTCGAATCTGCCGGAGGCAAGCACGTTTCCCGCCTCATCGACAATTTTCAATTTCGGGGTGGGAAGTCTCTTTTCGTTCTTCGTTATCGCGGCGTAATAGCTCACACCTGCCCGGCCAATGATTGAAAGACCTATTGAGACCTGCGAACCTCTTTTGCTGATGCTGGGTTTAATCAGTAATGGCTGGCCCAATTGCAGAACCGTCGTGCTGTTATTTTTCACCCTGATTTTTGACAGGTTTCCCCATGGGCCTCTGCTGTAAAGCAGCCACGTGTCGCCGTTCTGTTTCGTTGATATGCTTAGGCGCTTCGGTCTATATATTCGCGCCCGCATCATAACAGGCCCATCTTTTGACTTTATTAGCGCCCTATCAGAAAACCAGCCGCGGTTAACTCGCAGGGTAGCCTCAGCACCGCCGGCGTCTATCTTTATCCGGCCTTTCCCCTGCGAATAGGAGTACAATAGCAGAAACGCTGCTGCTATAATGACGGCAGAAATCCATATATCTCTTTTCTTCATATTAACTTCACCCTCAAAAGATTAAGAACTTGTCTTTGTAATTATAGACGCTAAAGAAAGGGTTTCGTTACATTATTTTTCCCATTTTTTCCATAAAAAACACAAAGTTTCGTTGATTCTTTTAACCGGAATATCCCCGAATGTCCAGAAAAAACAGACTGCGTTAAACAGCTTGCTTTCTGGGGATGTATAAAGTAAAATAAGTATTACAATTTTTCGTCTTAACAGTTTCCATTTTACAGGACTAAAGGCAGCTTATGGAAAAGCAGAATGAGCAATTCCTGCAGAAACTACCCTCAGTAGATGCCCTTTTAAAAGACGTTGACCTGAAGAGTATAATTGCCGAGGCCGGCAGGCAAGTAGTAGTCGATTCAATCCGCCGGGCAGTTGAGGAAGCTCGAGAAGTACTGATTGCGAAACCAGAATCCAAAATGGATGAAACATCAATTCGTCAACAAATCATAGCTGAGACTATAAGCCGTGTAAAAGCAGTTACAAGCCCATACTATCGAAAGGTCGTTAATGCAACAGGCATTATTCTTCATACGGGCCTTGGCCGTGCAGTCCTTCCCTCGCAGGCGCTGCGGCAAATTAAGGACGAACTGTCGGGATATTCGCTGCTCCAGGTTGATACTGAAACCGGCAAACGCTCAAAGCGTGATGCGCGCATCGAGCAGCTCCTGCGGCAATTAACCGGCGCCGAGGCAGCCACTGTCGTCAATAATAATGCCGCCGCCACTTCTATTGTGCTGAATACCGTTGCGAACGGAAAAGAGGTCATAGTTTCCCGTGGCCAACTGGTTGAAATCGGCGGTTCGTTCCGTCTGCCGGACGTTATGGCTTTCAGCGGGGCAAAACTCGTTGAGGTCGGCACTACCAATAAAACGCACTCGCGTGACTACGTCAATGCGATTACCGAGAATACGGCTGCGATTCTGCGCGTGCACCCGAGCAATTATAAAATTCAGGGATTCTCTTCGGAAGTGCCGCTCAATGAGCTTGTTGAGATAGCGCATTCACACGAGCTGATTATGATTGACGACGTCGGTGCAGGTGCGCTTATCGATTTTTCACAATTCGGATTTGAACCTGAACCGACCCTGACTGAATCAATCAGTAAAGGGGCCGACATTGTTACGTCAAGCGCCGATAAGCTGATAGGTGCCTCTCAGGGAGGAATCATCCTCGGCAGGGCCGAACTGATAGAGGCCGTACGCAAGAACCAGTTTGCCAGAATCGTCCGTGTCGGGAAACTTACTCTTGTGGTGCTGGAAGCGACTTTGAAACTTTTCCTCGATGAATCAATAGCTCTTAGCCAGGTCCCTACCCTGCAAATGCTCAGGCGGAACGACTCCGAAATCGCCAAGAAAGCCGAGCGCTTAGCTTCCCAGCTTGGCAAAGGCATATCCGATTCCACTATCACGACCGTCCCCGGCTTTTCGCAGATGGGCAGCGGTTCCCTGCCGACGCAAAATCTGGCAACAACGCTGGTAGCCATACGCCCGGAAAAAATCAGTGCAGAATCACTTGCGAGCCGGCTTCGCCGATACAGCACTCCGATATTTACCCGCATCCAGAACGACCAGGTCCTTATAGACCCTCGTACCCTTCTTGGTGGGGATGATAAGATAATTATCAAAGCGTTGTTAGAGATTCCCGATTAAACAGACGAAAACCTATGGGCGCAGCACAAAAAAATATCACGCTTGGCACTGCCGGCCATATAGACCACGGCAAAACAGCACTTATAAAATGCCTGACCGGATGCGACACGGACCATCTCAAGGCCGAAAAGGAGCGCGGAATGTCTATCGACCTCGGATTTGCACCGTGCACCGTCTCCGGCCTGGAAGTTGGCATTGTTGACGTCCCCGGCCATGAGAATTTTATAAAAACAATGGTCGCTGGCGCAAGCGGCATTGACGGCGCTATCTTTGTTATCGCCGCCGACGACGGCGTGATGCCGCAAACGCGGGAGCATCTCGACATACTCACACTGCTCGGTGTCAAATACGGCGTCGTAGCTTTGACGAAAGTAGATTGCGTTGAGCCGGAGCGTGTGCAGAACGTTACGGCCGAGATTAAGGATTTTCTTGTCGGCACATTTTTGGAAGATGCCCCGATTCTTCCCGTATCCGGCATAACAGGCCAGGGCTTCAATGTCTTTTACGAGGCCCTTAAAGAGCTTGTCGGCACAATCGAGCCAAAGAGAACCGACGGGGTATTTCGACTTCCGGTCGAGCGGACGTTCTCCGTCAAGGGCTACGGCACGGTGGTTACCGGCATTCCGGTTGCAGGCACAGCTAAGATCGGCGAGGCGATGACTCTTTTCCCACACGGAACAAAAGGCCGATTAAAGGCTATACAGGTCTATAAACGAGACAGCGAAATCGCTATGGTCGGCCAGTGCGCCGCGCTCAATGTCCCTCAGTGGGACTACAAGACCGTCAAACGCGGCAATGTGGTTACGCTCGGCGAATATTTCCAGCCGCAGCAGTGGCACTTATGTAAACTTAGAGTCCTGGCTCATATAAAATCTCCTCTTAAAAATGGTACTAAAATAAAGTTTCACACCGGCACCTCCGAAATTGTAGCTACGATATATCTGCTGGAAGAAAGCAGGGCCACTGCCGGTAGCGACTGTCTCGTTCAAATCAGATTAAACGAGCCTGTTGTATCGGCCCCACGCGACCGTTTCATACTGCGAACCCTCTCGCCCGTCCAGACAATCGGCGGCGGAATGATTGTCGAGGCGCTTCCAGAGAAGCTCAAACGAAAACATCCCCAGACAATCCAGGATGCCAAAGACCGCGCACAAGCCGTGCTTACCGATAAGGATTTTGCTGAGTACTGTATAAAAACCGCCAAAGATTTTGCCGTTACTGAAACCGAACTTTCAATTCGTACCAAGATATCGCCCGAACCGCTGAAAGAAATCCTTGCCGAGCTTGTACAGCAGGATAAGGTATTGTATTTGGATTCAAAGCTGTATATCCACACAGAGACGGCTGATAATGTCCAGCAACAACTGCTTAACATCGTGAGTGACTTTCACCACGAAAATCCCGAAAGCCCCGGATTGACCATCGAGCAGTTTTATGAGGCGTCCCAACTGAAAAAGGACGTTTTTGACAGTATTCTCAGGCTGCTAATCTCGCAGGGAAAACTCGTCGAAAGAAAACATCGCCTGGCCTTGCCTGAACATTGTGAGACGTTTAGTGATGACGAACAAAAATTACTCCGGAGTATCGAATCACTTTTCGCAGACCGGCCATTCAATCCGCCCAAATACGAAGAAGTTATTGAACATACCGCGGCGGCCCCGGAAAAGGTGCAGAAAATTTTGCAGATACTAATCGAGCAGGAACGTCTCGTCTGGGTTGCCCAGCACCAATTGTCCGGAGGCGAAAGAGCCAAACACAAGTCGGGCTTCTATCCGGACGATTCGGCTGCAATTGGTGCGGGGCTGCTTTTCCACAGCGAGGCAATTGAGCAGGCCCGTCAAATTTTAGTCTCGTTCATCAATAAAGAAGGCCGACTGGAAAGTGTAAAGTTCAAGTATCTTCTTGATACCACCAGGAAATTCGCCATTCCGCTTCTCGACTATTTCGACCGCGTCGGCGTAACCCGGCGAGTGGGCTATACCCGCTATTTAAAGACTCCCACAATTGACTGACTGGTTGGTGGTTGATATAATTAGCATCCGTTGTGGAAAACAAAGACCGACGATGTCACCCCTGCGAAAGCAGGGGGTTCAGAGCGAAAAACTGGATTCCCGCTTTCGCGGGAATGACAAATAATGTTTTCGCAACAGGGACTAATTAAGGTATCAAACTTTTATTTAGTGCTTTTCGAGAAAGTTAAAAATGCGTTTTGGGAAAATTTCTGCAACTCTGTTAGGCATAGCCCCTGCCACGATTGTTGCGCTTATTATACTTCGTCCCGGCTGAGGCAATCCCCTTGCTGCCCTTGGAGGGCTGCTGATTACCCTCTCATTCCTTGCCGCCTTGATAGTTGGCATCGTGGGAATCATCTGCGATAAACGCAAGATACTTGCGATTATCACTACCACTATTGCCGGCGGATTCGTGCTCTTTTATCTGTGTATGATGGCAATCAGCATAATCAGTATAATGTTTCGTTGAGCATGCCGATTACCATCCCTTATTCTCGCGTTTAATCTGATAGAACTTCGGATTTCACCTGGTATGCTGTAGTTGAAATCCGGCAGATAAGTGTGCGGTTTCTCAAAATTTCACTTGTAAGAGACCCCCATAAACCCCCTTTTCAGCCCAAAAACAGTGGCTTTATTTGAAAAATGCCGAGCCAGCAAAGACTTACGAAAAAAATATTGACACAAGTCATAAAAAACTGTAACATTTTGTTCCAATCCACGTCTAAACTTATATAACGAACACAAAGCGGGCTCCCAGTCCGACCAGATAATTAACCATATTTGGAGGTTCCTCAAATGGGAAATAAAACCTATATTTGGCTCACCCTGGGGATTACTCTGCTTGTCCTTACTTCAATGGCCAGAGCAAAAACAGAGGAAAAACCGTCGGTTCAAAGCCTGGAAGCCACCCAGATTGACCAAAACTCAGAACCGAATGGTGAAATGACATATACTATTAGAGGTTTGGTCACCGACAAATTAGGAAGACCTCGGGGTAACGTTTATATAGGTTGCTCGGGGACAAATTTCTGGGAAGGTGTGAGAAGTGATACGCAAGGCAGGTTCAGTCTTGAAAATATTCAATCAGAGCGGAAAAAGTGGGTTGCCTGCTCGGAGGCATCACAAGCCATGGGTCTTTTTACCATTTCTGAAAACTATGGTGGAGAGCCTATCCACATAATCTTGAATTACAATGAGGCGGAAGCGGAAGGCCGAGTTGTGGA
>Ga0114922_10005790_pt1 | contig 11375 bp, 8 predicted proteins | sample AartaG_FD_100975 | JGI IMG/M metagenome (GOLD analysis project Ga0114922, IMG submission 100975) | Deep subsurface microbial communities from Aarhus Bay to uncover new lineages of life (NeLLi) - Aarhus_00045 metaG | ecosystem: Environmental > Aquatic > Marine > Oceanic > Sediment | place: Aarhus...
GTAGGGACGATTGAGGTCTCATTCGTCCCTACGGGACTCGGTTGTGCTCTTGGCGACCTATCCCAGCACTTCGTGCTGGGCTACAGTCAAACGCCCCTACAGGGCATGTTCAGCGAGATGCGGGAAAAGAGATGCCCGCCGATTCTGTCACGGACCCTGGTCCTCCAGCCCGAGGCGACGCAATAACTGAAGCGCTGGATCGTTCGGATGCAGGGACGTCGCACGGTGTGCGGGTGACAGGACGGACGGGCCGGGTGAATCGAGGTACGGGCAGTGAGGCCGACGGCCGATACTCTCGATAGCCGTTGGTGTGCCTCGAGTCGGACAATGCTCGGTTCCCGGCGCCGATGCGGGTACAGATTCCGTGACCATGCCGGCAAGGCCGCATTGCGAGGGTTGCTTGTGATGAGGAATTGGAAGGTGATGTCGCTCTTGTTGTCGGCGAGCTTGCTGGTCGGCGTGTGCGGCTGCGAGAAGCAGAAAGACGCAGCCGCCAACCCCGCCGGCGGGGCTTCCGCATCGCCGAAGAACAAGACGAGGCGTGGGAAAGGCGGGTCTGAAGCTACGCGGGCGCAGTTGGCGACGGCTGCGGCAGCCGAATCCGCCCTGGAGACCAAACGTAAGCGGAGCAAGCAGATCGATTGGCCCCAGGCCGGCCCGGACGCACCCAACATCTTGATCATCACCATTGACACGCTTCGCGCCAGTCACGTGGGTTGCTACGGTTATTTCCGCAACACGTCGCCCAACATCGACGCCTTCTCCGAGGAATGCCTGTTTTTCGAGAACTGCCTTGCTCCGGTTGCCCAGACTTTGCCGACTCACACATCGCTTTTTACAGCGGTTTATCCGCGCGAACACGGCATTACGGCAAACCTGTCTTTCACAGAGGGTTTGTACCAACCCTCACCCTACCTTCACACGTTCGCCGACGTGCTCAGCAGATGCGGGTATACGACGGCCGCCTTCGTCAGCGCCGAGCCGGTCAAGAAAGAGACCGGTCTGGCCGTCGGATTTCAGATCTGGCACGAGCCGGAGGATGGCGAAAGCCATACCGCGCGGGCGAAGGTAATCGCGCCCGTCACACTGAAGAAGGTCTACACCTGGCTGGAGGCAGGCGTTGCGGAGCCTTTCATGTGCTGGATCCACATTTTCGATCCGCACGCCTCATATGCTCCACCGCCGCCGTATGACACGATGTTCAAGACCGATGAGGCGCTGGAAGCGTACATGGCCAAGCGGCGGATTGCGGATTCGGCTTCCAAAGAAAGACGCGAGGGCCTAAGCCCCAAGGTGTGGGACTCACGCGACTCGATCAACGGCTACGACGGTGAGATCGCGTTTACCGATTATCATATTGGAAAGCTGTTCGCCAAGCTTCGCGACGTGGGTCTTTGGGACAAGACGTCCATCGTCCTGTTGTCCGATCACGGGGAGGGACTTGGCCAACATGCGTATCCCGAACACGGCGAAATCTGGCAGGAGCAAGTACACGTGCCGCTGCTGATGCGCATCCCCGGCAAGACGCCGCGGCGCATCTCGACGCGGATGTCGGTCGTTGACGTTATTCCAACCCTGTTGGGCGCCCTGGGCGATGTGCCGTGGGGGGACATATTCCTGGAGCAGAGCACGGGCAGCAACGTCCTGGCCGGCGACTACAAGCCTGGAGCGCTGTACACCCAGCATCCCCGCACCCGTCCGGGTATCTTCGCCAACTCGATCATCGTGGACGGCTGGAAGTACATCATGTACGACCCCAACGGCCCGAAACACCGCCGCAAAGACAACAGGCTGTTCAATCTGGAGGAAGATCCATTCGAACTGAATGATCTTGTTGACACGTACCCGGACAAAGCCGCTGCCTTGAAGAAACGGCTTGAGGGAATGATCGCCGAGCAGAACAGCAGAGGCAGGGTTTGGGAGGTCGGCAAGACCAAGGCCATCTCGGAACAAAAGAAGAATGCCCTGAGAGACTTGGGCTATCTCGACGACGAAGAGGACGAATGACTTCCGACCAGTGAGACGGCCTCGTCACTTCACTTGAACGGTCGGCGGCACATGCAGCCGCCTACACCGGCGGCGGGCCGTGCTCACCCCGCTCAGGGTGACTTCTAAACCCGGTGATCTGGGGCAGGTCGCTGGGTTTCTCGCTCGGGTGGACGGCGAAGACCTCGACACGCACGAGCTCATCGAATGGCACGGTCACCACGAAGGCCCCCACCTTGTACTGGTCGTCCACCGGCTCACACTCAAACGTCAGATGCGACCTGCTGCTGACGTTGGCTATCTCCTTGACCTCGTAGCTGAACCCGTCGCGCAGGTAGACCAGCGCGCGGACTTCGAGTTCGTCGCGAAACCGGACGAAGTCGTCGTTTTCCTCGGCCTTGTCGTGGCCGAGGTCCGGGAAATGCTCCCTGGCGCAGCGCTGTCGCGCCTCGTTGCGTTGTTCCTCGAAGGCAGCACCGTGAAACCAGTCGTAATTGAACATAAACATCCACCCCGGCTCTGTTGCGTTTCTAAAGCGAGCTCCGTTTCCGTGTGGCGGCTGTAGCGCCGCCCACTGTGGGTGACACTCTGGGGATCATTGCGTTACCCACGAGGGGTAGCGCTGCACAAAAACGAAGAACGCTGTAATCGAGATCAGCGATCCGACGAACTGAGCAACGTAGGGCCTGCCCTGTCGCGAGTCAATCTCTATCTCGGCGGATTTCTTGATGAGACCGCGCAGCGTACAATACCGGCGATGACCCCCAGGGAATGGAACCGGCGCGTCAAGGCGCTGGCTCGCCAGGCCGGGTTCGACCGATGCGGCGTGGCAGCGGCTAAGAGTATCGAGCGGGCCCAGTATCTGCGGGTGTGGTTGGACGCCGGCCGGGCGGGCTCGATGCGATACCTGCATCGATACTTCGAGCAACGAAGCGACCCGCGCGCCCTGCTGGAAGGGGCAAGAAGTGTCATCGTCGTGGCCCAGTCGTATCACCAGCACCCGCCGGAGGCAGCCAAGGCCGGGGAGAGCAAAGATGATCTTTGCCGTACGCCATCCGGGGAGGGCAAAGATGATCTTTGCCGTACGCCATCCGGGAAGGGCAAAGATGATCTTTGCCGTACCTCATCCGGGGAGGGCAAAGATGATCTTTGCCATACCTGGCCGCGCGGCCGCGTCGCGATGTACGCCTGGGGCGAAGACTACCACCACATCATCAAGAGCAGGCTCCACGCAATGGCGGACGCCGTCCGGGATGCGTGCGGCGAAATGATCGCGACCAAGGTGTGCGTCGACACCGCCCCGCTTCTGGAGCGCGAGTTTGCCGCCGCAGCCGGGATCGGTTGGATCGGCAAGAACACGCTCGTGGTCAACCAACAACTGGGCAGCTACTTCTTCCTCGGGGCCATCGTTACGACGTTGGAGATCGAACCGGACGCCCCCGTGCCGGACCGTTGCGGGACGTGCACACGTTGTCTGCATGCCTGCCCGAGTGGGGCATTCACGGCCCCGTACCAGATGGACGCCTCACGGTGCGTCTCGTACCTGACGATCGAACATCGCGAGCCGATCCCCGGCGAATTCCACGCCGCAATCGACGACTGGGTCTTCGGTTGCGATGTTTGCCAGCAAGTCTGCCCGTACAACCAAAGCGCCCCCATGACTCGGGAGCCTCGCCTTGCCGTCCGGCCGCCGGGTCCGAACCCGGTTTTACAGGACATGCTCGCCTGGTCGATCGACGATTACCGGCGCATACTTGCCGGCAGTGCAATGAAGCGAGCCACGCTGGAAATGCTCCGGCGAAACGCCCGGATCGCGCAGGAAAACGCCCGACGTCGTGCTGGCGAGCAGGACTTGATGTAGCATCCGCGTCTTGCTATAGTGAGTCAATTGGGAGGATTTTCAGTGTGCTGAGGTCCGTTTCATTTGGCTTAGGCGTGTAGCGGTACGCCGCACGCTCATTCAGTGTGGAGGGAAACCATGTCATCGAGAAAGCTTATGCTGGTTTTTTGTGTTGCTGCGGCCGCTTTGGCGTCTGCCCCGGCCGTTGCGGATGTTCTGATCGCGTGTTCCCCGGGACAGTACCCGGCCTGGGCGCAGGATGTGGCCGACAAGATCGCCGGGACGGGTAAGGTTCAAGGGGACATCGATCTGTTCAATATCAGGACGGGCACACCGACCCTCCCGCAGTTGCAGGAGTATGAGGCCGTTATGGTCTTCACCGATGGCGGTGCGCAGAACACCAATCTGCTGGGCGACAACCTGGCGGACTACTGCGACGGCGGCGGCGGTGTTGTCCAGTGCACCTTCTCCTGGAACGAGGTCATCCCCATCAGTGGACGCTGGCGCAGCGGGGGATACTCGCCGTTGACTTACGCCGGCCAGAACCAGATGACGCGGCTGACCATTGGGACGCGCCATCTCCCCAACCACCCAGCCCTCGCAGACGTGGTCACGTTCGACGGCGGCAGCGCCAGCTTCCATAACACGGGCACTTATGCTCCCAACGCCATCAAAATCGCAGACTGGAGCAACGGCATGCCCCTGGTCGCCGAGATGCCTGGCAAGAACGGAGGCATCATAGGGCTGAACTTCTATCCGCCCTCAAGCGACGCGCGGACCGACTTCTGGGAGGTGAGCACCGACGGCGACCACCTTCTGGCCAACGCCGTGGTCTACGTATCCGGCGGCGGCGTCGACTGCGACCTGATCAAGAAATTCAAGGTCAAGTGCAGGAACAACAAGCTCAAGGCGATCGTCAAGAGTAACCTGCCTGAGGGTACCCAGTTGACCATCGTCGACAACGTCCAGAAGACGGTCGTCACGACTAACGCGAAGGGCAAGGCCAAGCTGAAAAAGAAGGGCCAGACCGGTATGCACCTCGTCTCGATCAAAGAGTGCCCTGAGTTTGAGCAAGAGGTCGACTGCGGATAGAGCAAGCTCCATTTTCGTGTAGCGGATGTGTGGCGGATGTGTAGCGTCACCCCTTGTGGGTGGCGCGGGGTGCCATGCTCGACGCCGGCGTGGACGTGTGATGATTGCCGTTCAACATGGCCACGCAAGCGTTGCCATGCCATCCGACTGTGAAACCTGCGGCTCGGTTTGTGATCACGGTCGCAGGACGTGCGTGACAGTCTAATAGCGCTGCAAGAATGCGCACGGTAATTTGCTCCCCCGTTGCGGGAGCAGGCTCACCGGGTGGCATGACGCCTCGTCTATGTCCCGTTGCTTTGCGTCAGGGCGGCGGACAGGTTGGCGTCAAGCGAGGCGTTCGACGGATCCAACGAGAATCCCATCTTGAAATCTTCGATCGCCTCCGCCGTTTCGCCCAGGCGCATCCGCAGTTGGCCGCGAAGGTCATATGCTCCGGCCAGGTCCTGCCGGTAAGTTGTGTTGACGCGAGACGCCCGGTAGGCCCGGTCGAGATGGGTGATCGCCCGATCGTAGTCTTTGGCGTCGATCGCGCTGAGGCCTTTCGCGTGGCTCAGTTCGCCAACGTATCGGCGTGCGACGGCCAAGGTCGGATCGAGTTCATACGCCTTGGTATAGCTTGACAGGGCCGCCGAGTTCGCATCTTTGCTTAGAAAGTGGGCTGCCACGCGGCTGTAGAGGGCGGCTAGGTCCTTCTTGGACCGCACATCATCCGGCCCTTTGGAGACGGCTGTCCTTAACTCACTCAGGGCTTTGTTGTAACGACCGTTGTCAATGTCCAGCCGGGCCTGGTGGGCTGCCAGTTGGGCGGAGGCCTTAGCCAAAGCGCTGTTGGTGGGGTCGATGCTCTGGGCGGCGTTCAGATTGGATCGTGCGGAGATCACGTTCCCCGCAGCCAGTTCGCCCTGCGCCCGGGCGACGTATGCCTCGGCCACAGCCGTCACGTAACTGAAGTCGTTCGGGTTATGACTTGCAGCCGCTTTGAGTTCCGGGATCGCCTCGTCCAGGCGACCGGCCTTTTGCAGGGCACGTCCCAGGACGTTGTGGGCCAATCCTACTTGGGGGTGGTCATTCACAAACGCCTCGGCGCGAGTGATGACTTGGTCAATCTGGTCCCGGTCGGCGGAGCCAACCGCTTCGTGGAGCGCTTTTAGAACTTGCAGCGGTTGCCCAAGTGTGCCGAATGCATCGGCCAGGGCCAGGTGCGCCTCGGTGTTGTCGGGACTGCGCTTGGACAGGTGTAACAACAAGCGCAGTCCGTCGGCCCGTTCGCGGTGGCTTTTCAGTTTGCCGTGGGCCGCGGACAAAACTTCGTCGTCACTCCTTCGCAGCGCACGAACGTTGGCCAATTCGTTTTTGAGTTCCTCGTTGTCCGGGTCCAGGCTTGATGCGCGGGCGTAATAGCGCTGTGCCTGTTCAACGTTGTGTTCGCCCAGGTAGGAGCGAGCGAGCACTCGCAAGGCGCCGACGTCGTCGGGGTTGCCGGCCAACAGCTCTTGTGCGTCCTTTCGACCGCCCGAGATGTCTCCGGCGTCGATTTTGGCGTCGGCGGCGCTCAGAGATTCAGCCCGCTGTGTGCTGGTTGGGACCACAGGCGGCGACGTACCCGCCGACAGGCCGGTCTGGACCACCCCCGCAGGCAGTCCCCGCGCGTCATACAAGCCCTGGCTTAAGTTCACTACGGACCCGCCCGAAACCAAGGCCGGACCGACCGTTGAACCGGCATCGGCCGAATTTGTGATAATCGGCCTCTTAAGGGTCGAGCCCGCACCCGCGGCGCGCTGCCGGCTTACAAGAGCCTGTATCAGACCGGCCACGAGCGATCTACGCAGAGATGTCACCGCGTTGATGCCCAAGATTCCCCCCCGGAAAAACAGAGCAACCTTATAGTCTACAATTCCTATCGCTCACGTGTCGTGGAGCATCCAGGCTAACGTGTCTGGGAATACTCGGACTAAGAAACTATCTCAAAACTCCATTTCTGGCCGATAAACCTTTTGTGGCTTTACAAAAGGAGGTGCCAGGATGGCCAAACGCAAGAGGTAGGATGCCGACCATATTCGATTCCTACGGCTGGACGACCTGAAAGAGCCTATGAATTCTGTACCTGTATCGCAGAAAAGGGCTCTTGCGCGCGACACAGGTCGGACGTAATACCCGCTACTTGAAGACCGAACTCATGCGCTGCCTGGAATTGCCGACCGAAGAAAAACCGTGATGATTGAAAGTCTGGTTAGTCTCGGCAAGATGGGCAGCCCCGCTGGTGTTGCCGCACCTGCGGACACAACTGATCCGCGGAACTTGGCTGGGGTTTACGTGAGCGGCTGCTCGCAAACCGTACCTTAGCCGAAACGTCGGAATGTCTCACTTGCTCTGACCCGTCTTCTACAGTTAGGTTTTGCAACTTCTTGTAAAAGCGTAGCTTACGTTAGCGCGCAGGAGCGTTGGCACTACAGAGACGTCTCGTCGGGGAACGATCGGTTACGCCCGGGTGCTGTTGTCCTGCGTGCGCACCGCCGGCCCCAACGCGACGCCCGCAGCCTGCAGTGCCTTGCCGGCGTCGCCACGCGTCTGGCCGCGTATGATGAACGGTTGTCCCTGCTCGGATTCAGCGAGGATGAGTTGGCCGCGTATCTTGATCCCGGCGTTCAATAAGGCTTGACCGATCCCGACGATGTGCCCGTCCCCCCCGATGAGGCCACGACGTAGCCGGGCGATCTGTGGCTACTCGGTGACCATCGTCTGCTGTGCGGCGACGCCGGTAGCGCGCAGGTCCACATGGTCAACACCGATCCACCTTACGGCGTTGGCGTCGCTCCACGCACGACCACGGCATTCGCGGCTGGTGATTCGCGTGACATGCCCCGTCCCGACCAGGCTGCTGTAGCGGGCAACTGGGCTCTGAAAGAGCCGGCCAAGCGAAAGGCCAAGCCGAAGGCTAAGATGCGGCCTCGCGATCGAGCTCTGGTGAACGACTTTGTTTCCGATGAGGCGTTCGAGCAGCTCCTGCATAGGTGGTTCGCCAACATCGCCCGCGTGTTGCTGCCGGGGCGCGCGTACTACATCTGGGGTGAGACGATGATCAACGTGGCAATATCAAACCGGACCCTATCATCGATTCCCCTACCTTCAAAGAAGGTGGACCACCCCGCCGTCTGGCTGCAAGTCGACGCCTGTCCCCCCGACCCGCCACCCACTTGAGCTACCGGACAAACCACGGGCAGGCTGCGCCTGCCCATGCCACCCAAACTATCCCGGCCACCCGCCGCTTTCCGGTGGGGTGGGACGGATAACAAGTGTGATCGATAAGAACGTATGTCTTTTGCTTGCAAGGCTTTAATGCAATGAAAGGAAGGTGCCTAATGAGGCTGTCGCTGTTTCTTATACTGATGATGCTGGTTGCGTTCGGCGTGGGGGCCACCCCGGCCGCGGCCCAAACGACCTACACGTTTCAAGAGGCTGATGATGTTTGGGGAAGGGCAGATAACTGGCTTCCGGGCGGGGGTCCCCCCGGTGCGGATGACACGGCCATCATCCCGTTGGCAAGAATCTGCCGTGTGGACGATGATGAGCACTGCAAGAATCTCACCCTGGAGGGGACAAGTCACCAGGCGTTGGGCACGGTGGTGATCGAGCCCGGGAAGTCACTGACTATCCACGGCGGAGAGGCCAGTATGGACTGGGGTAGGCTGGAGCTTGCCGGTACGACTCAGGACCCGGCCACGCTGACCATCTCGGGCGACGTGCTCATCCTCGGGGAGGTTTCCCACGTCGAGATGACGCACGGCGTCATAGAGGACAGTGGAGGGCCATCGGACAAGTTGACTATCGAGGCGGTTGAACCGCCATTCCGACTGCAGGGGGACGGGGATATCCAGGTCGAATTGCTCAACAAGGCCGAGGTCTACGCCAACCATGACGGCGAGACGCTTCTTCTCTCCGGGAGCGTGAAGGACGCGATACATGACGCGTTCTGGAGTGCCTGCTGTGGCGGTACTCTCAGAGTCGACGTGGAGGTCAGCGGGGCCGCATATTGGACCATCCCTCCCTTCACGGGGGAATCGTCAGAGATCGTCATCGGGGCTTGTTGCCCCGACCTCAGCGGGAACGTTGCGCTGTACGACGGGACGTTTGTCGTCGAGGAGCCATTCTGCACGACGGGAACCCTGTATTGGAGTTCGGTTAAGGAGCGGGATAGCGTGACGTCCACCTCCATACGTGTCAACCAGGAGGCCGTCGCGGTGTTTCACGGGGCCTGCCCCATCGACTGCTCGTAAGGGGCCGGGGTCAAGGCTCGGGTCGCCAAAGCGCCCTCGGCGCCCGCTGTGGGTCGGGCCAGGGCATTGCGCCCCCTGTCTCTTGACGGGGGGCGCGCATGGGACTACAATAATCTTCACGTCCCAGTTGGGTTGACTCGAGGGTTCTGTGGGGAACCATCGTCATGCAACTCGTCCGAATAGCTTTAGTCGTTGTGTGCGGTGGGATGTCCCTCGCATCCGCTCAAATCCCGGAGGGGTTCGAACTGCTCGAGATCACTGCCGCCTTTGAGCGGCTCAGCCCACCGCGAATCAACAATTGTGGACAGGCGGTTTTCTCCAGAGGATTATACTCCGCCGACACAACGGAGGTGTTTCTGTACGACAACGGTATCTTGACCCAGATTACGGAAAACTACGTTTCCGACGCCGCCCCCGACATCAGCGCCACCGGGACGATGGTCTGGATGGTCGGGTATGATGGGAGTAACGCGAAGGACATCCTGATCTTCGAAGCAGGCGAGTTGCGCGCCATCGGACCGGGAACTTTCCCGCGTATCAACAACTTGGGGCACATCGTCTTCACACGAATTCACCGGAAAGGATGTCGCAATGTGGATGGGGACATCTACTTCTACGATGGTGATACCGTGCGCCGGATATCCGACGGGTTCTTGTCCAACCAGAGCCCCGAGGTTAACGATCGGGATGAAATCGTCTGGACCCGATACAACTTCTGTGAGAATCCGTGGGTATCCGACATCATGTTTTATTCGGACGGCAACACAAGGCAAGTTACCGCGCGGCAAATCGAGCCGCAAGAACCAGGTATCAACGACGTCAGTCAACTGGTCTGGGGCGGGCCGGGGGGAATCGAAGTGTGGGAAAACGGGGTAACACGCCTGATTACCAATTGGGGGCGAAACGGCACGCTCAACAATCACGGGGACGTTTTTTTCCTTCGCTGGCACGACGACAACCAGACCTGGCAGACTTGGCTGTATCTGAACACCGGCCAGTTCCTGCAACTGACCGACGACCCGTTTTGGAACATGGACGGAGAAATCAGCGACTCGCGGGAGATCGTCTGGCGCTCGCTTGATCTTAACAGCGGTAGGTATGGCGTTCTGCTCCTGCGCCGCATTCGGACCGGTGAGGCCGACTTCGACGGCGACGTTGACCTTATCGACTATGCACAATTCGCCGCTTGCCTGACCGGCCCGGAATGGGTCGAGCGCACCCACCCCGGCCCGCAAGAGAGCCTGTGCGACTGCCGCTTCCTCGACATCGACCACGACGGTGACGTTGACCTGCCCGATTTCGCCCTGTTTCAGAATGCCTTTACGGGTGAATGAGCCCGAGCCGCGGGGTTTACCCCGCGCGGTGGGCACGCTCCGCCGCGAGCTGGAGCTGGCCAGCTTGAGTTTTGTAAGCCGTGCGCGGAGGCAGTTGTAAGCGCGGTTAGAGCTGAATCTCCATAGCGGTTGCTGGCATCAATACCGGGAACAGAGAGTTACGAGGATGGACGAAAAAGGTAGCCTTGAAGGATACTTGACACTTCATGCACGGCAACGTGACAGCTTTGACAACAGGCGCAGTTACGAATGGAAGATCAATTTCGCGTTATGGGGTGGAATAGCGCTAACTACACACGCTTTTTTCAAGTTTGTCCCTCCGCTCGATGCGGCCAACATTACCTGGGTATATGGCTTTCTTTTCACACTGTACGTGTTGTGGAGTATCGGGCTGTGGAACGCGAATCGTGTGGATAAACGATGGGGCAGGTATTATAGAGAGCACGCCGAGAAGATACTCAACAAGGATGACGGGAAACAACCCAAGAGGCCAGGACATTCATTCACGCTCTGTGGGTTGTGGGCTCCTGTGTTGCAGATAGCTGCTACCGGTGGATTCCTGCTCGCCTCCCGGTACTTACTTCACTACCGATATGCGTCGCAGGCAGTTTCTCAGTAACGTGAGCATTAACGAGTATCACTGAGGGAATAATCCCGCCAGCTTGCCCGGCTGGGTGCCTTTCACTGCGTCCGGCGGTGCGGGTTCTTCTTGTTCCACACCAAGCCTGCTGCTTGCGCAGGACCACCGGCCCGTAACGTGAACGCACCTCCGGCTGGGTCACCTGCTTCTCCAAGTACACTCCGGCCGACCCACAGTGCGGGCATCGCCCCGCCGTCTCCACTTCCGCA
>Ga0114922_10005791_pt1 | contig 11374 bp, 11 predicted proteins | sample AartaG_FD_100975 | JGI IMG/M metagenome (GOLD analysis project Ga0114922, IMG submission 100975) | Deep subsurface microbial communities from Aarhus Bay to uncover new lineages of life (NeLLi) - Aarhus_00045 metaG | ecosystem: Environmental > Aquatic > Marine > Oceanic > Sediment | place...
CATTATTCTGAGATCCTTTGTTCCTGGCATTCTGCAGCCAAAGGCATGACCAACAGACAATATTCTCACACTCGCGTTGTATGCGCTTCATTTCATCATCACCGGTGTGGCATGCACGTACTTATCACCGAGCGCCAGCGTATAAATACTGACGATGCCTGGAAAACGCGAGGCAAGGGATCGATATCGAGCTACTTACCTGAAGAGCTGAGGCACTCATAAGTGCATGTTTGCCCGGGCATTTCAAGTCAGCTATGATGATCACGCATTCAATGAGTCAAACACTGGGGGGGAAGACCATACAGACTTGTGTCGGATCGGTCAGGACAGAGCATATGCAACTGAATGCTTACTGCTGTCCTCGCCAATTTCCTCCAGTTCAAACTGTCGACTTCAGGAGGTTCTAGACAATGCCACATCACGATCAACGCGGGCGCTACCATCAGTTGTTCATGCCAGTCATTCTGATCATCGCACTGCTGGCTTTGGCTGGCTGTAACGCACCAGGTCAGGAGGTAGGTGAACCCGATAAACCATCGGTGCTTCCCCCTGCCCCGGAAAACGACGCTCCCTCGCTGCCCCCGCCCGTCCCGGAGTACACCTCGATGATCACGGATGTCTCCGACGCCCAATTAGACGTCTCGATCGCCGTCACTGAAGAGGACACCCAAGGGCGCATCCTACAGGTTGTGGTGCACAACGAGACTGTGTCAGAGACTATGCTTTACTGGACCGATCCGGGCGCGGATAAGATTCAGCGCGCGCTGGTCGACAATTGGGGAGTCCAGGACCTGGTGTTCGAGGGGTTGGAAGAACCACGCGGCATCACCCTGGATATCCGCAGAGGCAAGATGCTGTGGACGGATGCTGGCCGCGATCGCATCCAACGTGCGGATCTGGATGGCACGGACGTCGAGGAATTGGTGGATAGTGGCTTGCTCGCCCCGTTCGGGCTCGCGCTGAACCATCAAATGGATGAGATGTTCTGGAGTGATGCAGAGGCGCTCACGCTCACGCGTGCCGGCGTCCATGGCGCCAACCCGTCGCCGGCCGTTGGGGAAGCCTCACCTGCCACTTTCGGGACCGAGGTGGACGATGTCCGCAAACAGCTTTACTGGATCGAGGCAGGCCGCATTCGTCGTGCCGGGCTCGATGGATCGAACGTGCAACTTGTGCTTCCAATCGATACACCGGCTTACGCCCTTGCGCTCGATACAGAAGCAGCCAAGCTTTATTGGACGGAAGCTGGACGTATCCTTCGCGCAAATTTGGACGGCAGCGGGATAGAGCTACTCATCGATGATTTCGACGGCCCATCCTATGGCATTGCCCTCGATGTGAGTGAGGGTTTGATGTACTGGACTGAGTTTGAGTCCGGTAGGATCCGTCGCGCGGCTCTTGATGGGTCGCAGGTTGAAGAGGTAGTCCTGGGACTTGAGACGCCCAGCGGATTGGCCTTACTAAAATCCGGGGATGCTTACGTCCAGCTCCCATGCGGCTTGATCCTGGAGCCGGAAGGGGGGAGGGACGACCTGCAGAGCTTGATAGTCATTCAAGATGATGGCATCGTCGTGCCCGCAGGAGGAAGCGCCGATCTTTGGCCATATGTGATCTGCGTCGATGCCGGTCTGGATGCGCCCGAATTCCAGGTTGAGTACAGCATCGGAGCCATCGCGGACGGCAATCTGCTTCAACTGGCCGAGTGCATCTGTGATCGGCAGTTGATCAGCGAGGAGGAAGATCCCTTCGGCTATCTTGGTGAACAGTTTGGGCTACAGTTCTCAGTGTGGCAGGTGAGTGGTAGTCTAACCTCGGACGAATTAGATGAGCAGCTCGAGTCCGGTGGCGGGGCGATGGATACGTTCAGCGACTTCACTGAGATGTTCGATTCGATTGGGGCAACGCTCCCAGATTACATCGATTGGATCGAGGCTTGCGGCGTGGAAATCACTCCTTAGGGATTGGCTCGACGTCGAAATATCATGACGAGCGCGCATCCTAGAGGGCGCGCTTCGTCGTTTAATTATGCGCGCTTGCTCTTCAGGGCAGGCAAGACCATCCATCCATGTGGGCATAGGGATGATATGCATGTCTGGTCTATCGGTCTTTTCGATGGGTGTATTCTCGAATCTCATCAACCAACAGGAACTGCCGGCTTATCCAGAGTAGCCCTGTTCTCCTAACGCTGGATCATTTCAGGCAAAGACGTGACAGCCTGGTAGTCACCACACAGCTAGTACCCACATTCGTCCAAGGACGCGCGTCCCATTGGAATCTCTCGCCTACACTCCTATACTCATAAAACCTGAAAATTGTGCACTGTTCAGGAGCATGGCAAGTATGGTATACCCCGCAATTGCGGTCAAAGATCTATCCAAGACATTTGGCAAAGGCGATCAAGCTGTCGAGGCTGTTCGTGATCTGACATTACGCGTTGAGGCGGGGCAGGTATTCGGTTTTCTTGGCCCCAACGGCGCCGGGAAGAGCACCACTATCCGCATGCTGATGGATTTAATCCGCCCAACAACCGGTTACGCCTTCCTTTTCGGTCAACCAACAGGCTCACTTGCCTCCCGAAAAAAGGTAGGGGCATTGGTCGAGGGCGCTGATTTTTACCCCTTTATGACCGCCTGGGATAATCTGGTAACACTCGACCGTACCGCTGGGACTTACCAACCCAAACGTATTACCGAACTGATCGAATCGGTCGGCCTGAGCAAGCGTACCGGGCAGCGTGTCGGCGGTTTTTCCACCGGCATGAAACAGCGCCTGGGACTAGCTGCGGCGTTGTTGAACAACCCCGAACTTTTAATCCTGGATGAGCCCACCAACGGCCTCGACCCGGCCGGCATTCAGGAGATGCGCACCTTTATTCGCGAGCAAGCACACAAGCACGGGAAGACCGTCTTCCTCTCCAGCCATCTGCTCAATGAAGTCGAACAAGTCTGTGATCGGGTCGCCATCATCCACAAGGGCGAGCTTATTCGAGAAGGACCCGTTAAAACGCTGCTGGATACCGGGATTGGGCAAATGCGGCTGCAGGTCAAACCCATCGTGCAAGCACGGCAGATTCTTGCTGAAAATTGGGACAACGTACTTAACCAGAGTGAACCGGATGATGGAGATTGGCTCACGTTAACGCTCAACCCAGATCATGCACCACTTGTCGTTGCCGACCTCGTCAAAGCTGGTGTGCAAGTCTTCCAGGTCATCCAGAAACGACAGTCTCTGGAGGAGTTCTTCATCGCCGTAACGAATGGCTTGGGGGAGAATGACGATGTTTAACCTCTTTCGAGCCGAATGGCGCAAGGTGTTTGCGAATTTCAAGCTAACCAGCTTCCTGGTGTGGATCATACCGATCGGATACTTCGCCTTCCTAAGTGTGATGATCGTGCTAAGTTTATTCTCGAATACGATGCAAGCCGGGGTGGAGTATTTCGGTTCTGGGGATTGGACGACCGATAGCCTGGCCACATGGGATATGCTCATCTTCTTCCCGGCAAACCTGTTTGGCCGTATGCTACCCTTGGCCTTCATGGCAGTTGTCTTCGCCGGCGAATATCAGTGGCGCACACTGAAGAATATCGTGCCACGCACACACCGCTGGAAACTGCTCCTGGCCAAGATGGCAGCGCTGATCAGCCTGGTGATGGTATCGTTGCTCTTAACCTCAGTAATCGCCTCTCTCGGACCTTCCACAGGCCACCGTATCCATGATCTTCCCTATGGACCAAAGCTGAGTGCTCATATCATTGGCGCTTTCTTGCTAGATACAGCACGAACGGCGCTAGTCGCCCTGCTCTCTCTACTCAACATCGTCGGCTATGCTGCCATCGCCGCCGTCCTGACGCGTTCGATCCTCGGAGGGTTGCTGGTTAGTTTCGGCTTCGCCGTGCTCGATGCGACCTCCCTGGGCTTCATCCTCACGCTGCGTGGGCTCTTCGACAAACCAGAACTGATCAACCTCTACCAATTCACCCCGACCTACAATCTCAGCAATCTGCACTCATGGCTTTTTCGGGGGCAAGCACAGCAGTTCATCACTGCCGGCACAGCACCGCTCACAGCCGAACCCTCCTTCTGGATTTCTTCATTTGTGCTGGGCATATGGATCTTCGGATTGATCGGGTTGGCGATATGGCTCTTCCAACGACAGGAGATTACGGAATGATCACACTGCTCCAGGCAGGAGAATACGATTGGCGACCTCTGCTGTATTTACTGCTCGGCTTGATGCTCACTGGATTGGTACTCTCTGCACTACTCTTAATTTGGGTGGTCTGGCGGGTAAGACGTATCGAACTTCCTGCAGACGCGGACGCCCTCACAGCCTTGCAGCGCACACCCTTCATCGTAGTGTTGTTACTGGATTTGCTCGATCTAGGGCTGGACATTTTTTCAGTACCTCTTACCTGGCCGTTACTCGGACGTTTAGGGCTTGCGCCACTGCGCGGGGTCGCTGTGCTCGAGGGGATCATCCCTGGCACTCAATTGATCCCGACGATGACAATAGCCTGGCTGTTCGCTCGCTGGCTCAAGCACAGAGGTCAATCGAAAGGGATCAACGTCAGGTAAATTAATGAAGAATCGTGCCTAGCGAGGTTCGCACCAATACAGTAGACTGACCCGGTCAAATTATTCTTGCAGAAAAAATCTCATCTAATGTTGTTACCAAAAAAAGGAGAAGTTCCATGGACATTGGTTTAGCCTTTTCGTACCCCTTCCAGGACGAAGAATGGATCACTAAATTACTTCTAGTAGGTGTGATCCTGCTTGTCCCTGTGTTGGGGCTTATCGTTGTGCTGGGATGGAGCGTGGCGATCACACGCAATGTGATCAAGGGTGAAGCGCAACCACTCGCTGGATTATCCGATTTCGCCGGCATACTCACTCTCGGTTTTAAGGCATTCATACTCACCTTGATCTACGCCTTACCCATCATCATTGTGAGTATTCCCTTTGGGTTTATTGCCAGTATGTTCGATAGCCCCGACACCGAATCTTGGGTCGCCTTCGCAAGTATCTGTTTCAGCTGCTTCTCTATTCTTTATGGCATTGTACTGGCTTTCTTTTACCCGGCGGCTCTGGGAGAATTGGCGGCGAATGATCAACTCGGCGCAGCGCTTAACCCTTCCCGCATTGTTAGTTTGGTACGCAAGGCACCGAATGCCTATGTGTTGACATTCCTAGCAACGATCGGTGTTGGCTTCCTGGCGAGTCTGGGTATGTTGCTCTGCTTTGTAGGGATTCTCTTCACCTCGGCTTATGCCTACGCGGTTTACGGGCACATGTACGGACAGGCTTATCTCGAAGCAACCACGTAAGCATTTCATCCGTGCATAGGTAGTTGGGGCACGGCGACTTGTACTTGCGCCCTAGGCAAATTCGGCGTAACTCTGTTATGGATTTTTCATAGCAAAAGGATTAAATAATCAGGGGCAGGTTTTTGGACCTGCCCCTGCCAGCACGGGGTGAACGGATCCACCCCGGTTATGCGCTCCGGTTGCACTCTACCCGGAGCGGAGTTATTTAGGTTAGCCGGTGGTCACCGAATCTTCCACCGGGTTTTCGGGGATGATCAAAGCCATCACCACGTAGGCCGGGAATGTCCCGGGAGCACCAAACACCAACATGAAAGCCGCCAGCAACCTCACCAGCGTAGGATCAGCATCGAAGTATTCAGCCAGTCCACCACATACGCCAGCGATCATGCGATCCTTGCGAGATCGATATAAACGCTTTACTTCTACAGTCATCACAAACCTCCAGGTTTACCTTATCCACTTTACGCAGGGCGAAAAAGAAAGTCGCGCCAAGGTTTTTTCTCTAAAATAATCCACGAAAAATAAGGAGTCCGCCAAACAAGAACAGCGGGACACCGATAAAGGCTCCAACCACTGTAACGCTCAGGATTGCCCCGACCACCATGAACACCACGCCTAGAATAACTGCCACCAACCTGCCGGTGAGCTCGAGGATCCAGGTCACTAAACGCCAAAGCGCCACAAAGGGCCAGAAGATCCAGTGGGTTTTCTTTCCTTCCGACATCAAACTTCCCTCCACAGATTTTGCGATTGGATCTCATTGCTGCAAGCGCAGCACTTGATCTCTCAATATGCTATACGTAACTTTCTCGGGGGAGGTTGCAATCGTCTGACAGTGTCCTGACAGTTGTGTTTGACAAGGGAGGTGTCTTGTTTCGAAAGCTAAAGGCAGTAGGTCAACCCGTGTGAATGCTTACAGGCGATGGGGTACAGTTACTTATCAGAGCTGACGCTCGAATTCCCATTCGTCCTCTATCGGGACCCCCTCCTGGTCGTGAGTAGGGATTTCTGGTTTTAGGTCTCGGGCTCGAGCTACAGCACCCTCGTGGATTGCTACGAGCGTGAAGCCGCGCTTCTGGTAGTAATCGATCGCGTGGGAATTGTCATTGGTGGTTATCAACCAAAGGCGCTTGCAAGCATGCGAGACTGCCATGTCTTCTACTGCTTGAAGCAAAGCAATCCCTACCCCACACCCCTCGCTCAAACTATCCAGGCTGATGATTTCACACTCACCAGCTTCGATGCAGTAGATTAGCAACCCACTTGGCTTCCCATCAAGTTCGGCGAGGAAACCAGGGAGGCTACTGGCATGATGAACTCGTCCACGCGACACGATCTTTGTTGAGCCCCACCTCTCGGCAAGCAACTTCGAGGCCCATTCCAAGTCTGACGCTTTCATCGAGCGTACGTTGATGCGGGTCACAGGATTCACAACTATACGACTGTAGCCCCCGCGTGCTGTGAGGTCAAATGTGCTGAAATGCCCGGATATCCTGATCTTAGGGTAAACTCACTCAATTGGAGGTATGGATATTGGATCATTTTGACTGGCTAGCACCACTCTATGACCGCGTTATTCAAGTGCCAGAAGATGACACGCTGACCACCCTGCTCGATCTACCGATTGAAGGTCGATTGCTCGATGCAGGCGGAGGCACCGGCCGCATTGCTGAACGCTTGCAGGATCGAGTCGAACAGATCGTGATCGCCGATGGTTCGCTGCCAATGCTTGCCCAGGCACTTGAGAAAGGTTGCTGTGAAGTCGTTGGAAGCAACACCGAGCAACTACCCTTCGCTGAAGGTTCCTTCGAGCGGGTTATCGTTGTCGATGCCTACCACCATCTGGCCGATCAGGTTGCCAGCATGGAAGAGTTCTGGCGTGTGCTGGGGCTTGATGGGCTGCTCGTGATTGAAGAACCTGATATCGATCATTTCGGGGTAAAGTTGGTTGCGTTGGCGGAGAAACTCACATTCTTCCGTAGCCACTTCGTACGGGCGGAGGGTATTGCAGAGCTTTTACGCTCTTTTGGTGCTAAACCACAAATCCGCCGTGTTGGGCATAATGTGTGGGTTGTGGCGAAGAAGGTCTAGGCCAAAGGTTTGGCTGCTCCGCTCTTTTCATCCTCAATCTCGATTATCTGACAGCAACCATAATCGTCATCGCGAGCCTTTCATTCCCGCTTTACTTGCTGCTAGAAAGGCGCGGTGATCTCCCGTGTGGTGAGGGAGAAATGATTCTTACAATCCGACTTTTGAGTTAGTGATCGCTCGGGGTCAACGTACACGCTGGCGAGCTACTAATTTTTTCTTATCTCAATCCCCCCTCTTAATCCCCCCTTTTCGAAAGGGGGGATGCTGGGGCGGCAGCCCGCCCCAGACCCCCGGCAAAGTCGCTCCGCTCCAGCAAAGAAGACACTTCTAATTGTTCCTTCTTTCAGCCTTCGCTCCTCTCCAGCTCCCGCTGGCAATCTCTAAGGCAGCATTCAAATCCGGGACTGGAGAAGTAATGGTTCTGAACCATGATTGTTAAATAGTCGGGGGTGTGGGGGCGAACTATCGCCCCCACGAGTCCCCCTTGGGGGACAATAGGGGGATATCAGATAAAGATAGAAGATAGTCGGGCTGTGCGTTGGCCCCGAGAACCGAGACACTCTCTCGATTCATCCCAGGTAGGAGTTGAGAAAAGTTAGCTCTCTCTTCGTAAAAGGGCCTTTTTAAGTCTGTAAGGTTCCCGTAAAGCACAAACAGGTATATCTACCGCTAGGATGGGGTCAAATCACAACCCCTTGGGAATTGGTGAGTAAGAAGAAAGGCAGGTGTAATCATGCGATTCATACCTGAACATGGCCAGGGCTTCATGGAATACTCCATCCTTATCGTCATCATCGCCGTACTTGTTATGGGCGTTCTCATCCTCCTGGGCCCCGGAACAGTCGACATGTACTCTTATATCCACGCATCCTTTTAAAAAGAACCTTTGCACGGATTTTTTCCTTCATTGAATAGCCCGGCATAAGTCGGGCTTTTTCATGTACTATTTCCTACAACCAGGTATCGAAAAGGAAATACCGCTATATGCGAGGTAGGCTACCTGTCAGGTGAATATGAACGAAGATTGCTTATTTGAGATCGAATTTGATGTAAAGTAGACCCAGAACTTTCCGAAAACACAATAAGGACAAGACTATGGATTTATCCGCTATCTTCAAACGTGCCTGGGAGACCACCTGGAAACATAAAGGCCTCTGGGTATTAGGGGTTCTGGCCAACTGCTCTGGTAGTGGCAGCCGGGGATCCAGTAACGTCAGCCGTATACCGGAATATCAGTTCGATGGGGGTGAATTTCCTCGGCTCGAAGGCTGGATCCAGAGCATCCCTGAAGAGACCTGGATCGCCTTTGCCTTCGGGATCGTTTGCCTGCTGTTGCTCCTGGCGCTCGTTTTCTGGGTATTAGCCGTCATCGGTAACGGTGGTTTGATAGCTGCCTTCCAGATGGCCGAGACGGGTGAGACGGTCACTCTGGGGAGCGCCTTCCAAAAGGGTATTAGCTTCTTCTGGAAACTGCTTGCCATTCAGCTCATCCTTGGATTGGCAACTTTGATCGTGTTCACTCCGGTGATCCTTGGCATCGTGGGTCTCTCCGTACTCACACTGGGCATCGCAATGATCTGCCTGATCCCACTGATATGCCTGTTGATCCCCCTGGGAATCGTCATCACGATCTATACACTACTCACACAAATCGCATTGGTTGTCGAGGAACTCGATATCGCTTCGGCATTTCGGCGTGCATGGGAAGTACTTCGATCAAAGCCGGGCGAGATCCTGGTGATGGGTTTGATCCTGGTTGTGGGCGGTTTCGTCGTTGGGCTCATTCTAGCGATCCCCTTCATCCTTCTTGCACTACCACTCATCACCGGCCTCTTCATGGGTACTGACACGAGCGGTATTGCCGGGTTATCAGTCACTGTGGTTGGGATATTGCTCTACTTACCGGTTTTGCTCGTCGCAGGCGGCATCATGCGCACCTTCATCACCGGCTCGTGGACGCTTACCTACCGCAGCCTGGTTGAAGCCAAACCCGCGTAGGAATTGCAACTCAGAAAGACACCCCAGGGGATTGGCCAAACGTTGATCCCCTGGTTTTCATTTTGGGATGGCTCCCTCACAATCTATAAAAACAGATATGTCAATCTGAATCGAACGATTCATGACTCTTCTTGATAAGCTCTGGGGTTGTCTTCATCATACCGGCAAGGATCTTGTAAGGGGGTAGCGTATCACTAGCAACTATAATCATCACGAGACCACGAATAACCCGCTATGATGACTGACCAATTTTCTTTTCTGGTTCCTTATTTTGCCTCCATCGTAATTTCCCTTGGTGTAGGAATCTATGCTTGGTACTTCCGAAAGGAAAAGGGCGCGTTCTATCTTTCCCTATTCTCCTTTTTACAGGCCTCCATGACCTTCGGGTTCATCCAGGAATTAACCTCTGGTACGATCCAGGCTAAGCTGTTCTGGGATAATACGCAGTTTATCGGAATGTTGTTCGTCCCCCTCTATCTACTCCTTTTTTCAATTGAATTCACCGGTGGTATGCTGAAACCTTATCGTCGCTACTTGAATGGTCTCTGGATACTTGCCACGATCTTTCTCGTCATAGGGTTCACTGACAGTATCCATGGATGGGTACGCAGCAACACAACCCTGATCCTCAGCGAACCCTATCCTGCGCTTACCTACGATTTTGGGGTTGCCTTCTGGTTGATGGTTGGATATGTCTACCTCACCATTTTGTATGCCCTTGGGATCCTGGTCCGGCGTATACGTGAGACGACTGATTTTTATCGAAATCAGCTCATTACCATCATCATCGGCGTTCTGATCCCGCTGCTCGGAGCGATCCTGACCCTGGTTGGTTTTCCCCTGGGACCACACCGGGATATCACACCTTTCACCTTCGCCCTGGGCAATCTTGTCATTAGCTTTGGATTCTTCCGCTATGGGCTGTTGGACATCCTCCCCATCGCTCGTACGGCGATTATCGACGGCATGAGTGATCCTGTGGTCGTATTGGATGCATCCGATCGGGTAGTCGACTTGAACCCCGCCGCCCAAAGATTCGCCATCGAACCCGGAAAACCCGTGGTGGGTAGGCCAGCGATTGAGGCGTTTCCACACTGGTTCGACATGGTGGATTTGTACAAGTATGTGGATGATACCCAAACAGAAATCAGTTTACCCGGCGAGGGCACGTTCGATTTTCACATCACCAGTTTGCGCGATCGTGTGGGTAACTTCGCCGGTCGCGTAATTGTGGTGCGCGACATCACCCATCGCCATCTAGCGCAGCAGCAACTGCATGAGCGCACAGTCGAACTCGAAGTGGCGAATACGCGTCTCACAGCCTTGACGAAGGTCAAGGACGAATTCGTCGCCAATGTTTCGCATGAGCTCCGTACGCCGATTACCAACCTTAAGCTCTACCTGAATCTGGTGAAGGCCAATCCAAAGAAATACGAAGCCTACATGGCGACTTTCACGCGTGAGACCGAGCGCCTGGCGAGCATGATCGAAGGCCTTCTGACACTATCACGCCTGGATCAGGAAAGCATTGAGGTCTACCGCAAACCACTTGATTTGAACCAATTGGTACGTGACTTCATCGCTGATCGTGAGGCCTTGACTGCAGAACGCGGTTTAAAACTGTCGTTCACACCAGAGGAACCTCTACCTCGCGCTGATGGGGATGAGAACCTTATCGGTCAGGTTATTGGAATCTTGATGACGAACGCGATCAACTACACCGAAGCAGGGGGAGAAGTGGAACTTATCACGTTCAAGGGCGCTTCGACAGATCTACCCCTTATCGGCTTGCAGGTGCGCGATACAGGCGCAGGGATTCCAAAAGCAGAGCAGGAGACCCTCTTTGAGCGATTCTTCCGTGGGAAAATGGGGCGCAAATCTCAGGTTCCCGGCACCGGGCTTGGCCTGGCGATCGCGAAAGAGATCATCCAGTTGCATGAAGGGACGATCGAAGTGGAGAG
>Ga0114922_10005793_pt1 | contig 11373 bp, 6 predicted proteins | sample AartaG_FD_100975 | JGI IMG/M metagenome (GOLD analysis project Ga0114922, IMG submission 100975) | Deep subsurface microbial communities from Aarhus Bay to uncover new lineages of life (NeLLi) - Aarhus_00045 metaG | ecosystem: Environmental > Aquatic > Marine > Oceanic > Sediment | place: Aarhus...
CGGATAAACTGATTAAAAAAGAATACAGAAGCCTGCACAAAAATAAAAAATGGATTTGGATAGAAAGCATCTTTTCCAACCAGCTGGATAATCCCACCATAAATGGTATCGTTGTTAATTCAAGGGATATCTCCGAGAGAAAAATGGGTGAACTCAAAGAACGGGTTTATCATGACAATCTCGTTTTTTTAAGCAATTCAGCACTTGATCTGATTGGTTTGTCATCGAAAGAAGATATTTACCGGTACATTGCCGAAAAATTATGCCTGTTTCTTGAAAACGCAATTGTTGTTGTTTCATCCTTTAATGAAGAAAGAAAACTTTTTCAGATTGAATTCTCATCAGGTCCCGACAATGCAATAAAGGCAATCCCTGAACTGCTAAAGAAAGAGTTAACCGGACTGACCTATCCAAGCAACAAGAAATTATCAGATCTGAGTAACGCCGGTGCTGTGATTAGTTTAAAAGACAACCTTGAACTTTTTCAATTTAAAGAAATAAAATTTGAAGATTTTGTCAACGCAATTGAATATCTGAAAATCCATAAAGTATACAATATTTCGCTTGCCCGTCATAACAAACTCTTAGGTAATATTACAATTCTTACGCTGAATAAGACCATTATAAAATTCAAGCATATCATTGAGACCTTCATTCATCAGGTTTCAGTTGCACTTCACAGGAGCCAGCTTGAATTTGAGTTATTGACGGCAAAAGAAAAAGCCGAGGAATCGGATAAATTGAAAACTGCTTTTCTGGCTAACATGTCTCACGAAATCAGAACTCCGATGAATGGTATCCTGGGATTTGCCGAGATGCTGAATGATGAGAGTCTGAGTCCGGGTAACCGCAAAAAGTATCTTGATATCATCAACAGTAACGGTAAGATGCTAATTAATCTGATAGATGACATCATTGATTTTGCAAAGATTGAAGCTGGCCAGATCAATGTCGATCCACAGGATTTCTCTCTAAATGAATTGCTTTCACAGATTCATACTTCCTTTCTGACAGAACAGATGAAAAAAGACAAATCGAAGGTAAAATTACGGGTCAGGAAAGCTTTTACAAACGAGAATTGTTTTATTCAGGCAGATCCTAACAGATTACGTCAGATTCTTACTAACCTGATTGGCAACTCATTTAAATTTACAACCCAGGGATTTATTGAATTTGGTTATAAAAAAACCAGGAACAAGATGCTGCAGTTTTATGTGAAGGATTCAGGCATCGGAATTCCTGTTGATAAACTGAGAGTAATTTTTGACAGGTTTATTCAGGCAGACAGTTCTTCAACCAGAAAGTATGGAGGTTCAGGGCTTGGTCTGGCAATCTCAAAAGGTTTTGCTGAATTGCTGGGAGGAAAAATGTGGGCTGAATCAAAAGTTGATGAGGGATCTTCATTTTATTTTACCATTCCTTATGTGCCTGGTAAAAGACTGAGTGATGAAGAACTTGCAAAACGGAAGCCTAAGAAGGATTACCATTGGGAAGGAAAGGTATTTCTAATCGCTGAAGACGATAAATTCAGTTTCAAATTCCTTGAAAGCTTTTTGAAACAGACCAAAGCAGAAGTGCTTCATGCCATCGATGGTAAAGAAGCCATAGATATCTGTCGGAACAATAGCATTGATCTTGTCCTGATGGATATACAAATGCCGGAAATGAACGGATTGCAAGCTACCGAAGAAATTAAAAAATTCAATAATGGTTTGCCTGTTATTGCTCAAACAGCCAATGCAATAAATGAAGAGAAACAAAAATGCTTTGAAGCCGGATGCGATGATTTCATTACAAAACCTGTAAATATTAGCGAACTCTACTCCAAAATTGATAAATGGCTCTCTATCCGGCACTCATAAGTCAATTATTTTAGTATGTCCTTTTTTGTTTATCTTTCCATCAGTATTTTATTGATTTATGGTTTTCTATTGCTCCTGTTTTTCATTGGATGGATTCGGCTTGAAAATGATGTGCCAGGAAAGCCGGATTCATACCAGTTTATCAGTGTGGTAGTGGCTTTCCGTAATGAAGAAAAAAACATTGGTCTGCTGCTGAACGATCTTATCAGTCAGAATTATCCGGGAAATCAATATGAGTTAATCCTGGTCAATGATCATTCGGATGACAAATCTTCTGAGATTGTTGAAAACTACAAATCAAACAGCAGTAAAAGGATTGTATATCTGAATTTACCTGATCAGTTAACAGGAAAGAAAGACGCTGTAAACCATGGTATTAAATCGTCAAAAGGAAAATACATTCTGACCACAGATGCCGATTGCAGGGTACCTGAAGACTGGATTAAAACTTACGTGCAATTCAGTCATCTCACAGGCAGACCAAAACTCATCATAGGTCTCGTGGATTACGGTTCTTCTTCCGGAATTCTACAATGCCTTCAAAACCTTGAGTTTTTAAGTCTGATGGCATCCGGAGCAGGTGCTGCAGGAATCCGTAAGCCGATATATTGTAACAGTGCCAATCTCCTGTTTTGCCGGGACACTTACCTGGCAATCAAAGATCCCCTAAAGATTAACATTGCTTCAGGTGATGATACATTCCTGCTCCATCATGTAAAAAAATTGCATCCTAAGGATATTTATGTACTTAAATCGACTGATGCGATAGTGAAAACTAAACCTGCTGCAAATCTGAAAGATTTTGTAAATCAACGCATCAGATGGATTTCAAAAGGTAAGTACTACACTGATTCTCACATTATCTTATCATCAGCAATTGTCATTCTCTCAAATCTGACCGTTTTGGGATGGATGATCGCGGCACTTGTCAATGCTTATGTTTTTTTTATCATTCCACTTATCTGCAAAATGATCATTGACTGGATATTTATGATACCTGTATTATCTTTTTTTAACAAAAGGAGACTTCATTACTTCATTCCCATTCTGTCAATCCTGTATCCGGTTTATGTGGTATTTTTTACAATAGCAGGCTTATCAGGAAACTTTACATGGAAAGGAAGGCGGTACTGATTTATTTTACCAGCATGACCTGTTGTGTTTGTGTCTGACCGGCAATATCTGTCTTCATAAGATATGCGCCTTCAGTCAATCCTATATCGAGCAGGTTTAATTCAAGATGATAAGTGCCGGCAGCCATATTCTGATCATACAGAACTTTTATTTCTTTCCCGGAAAGATCAAATAAGCTAAACCATACTCTTCCTTCATTTATTACTGTATATGTAATACTTATATACTTGTCGGTCGGATTGGGATAGATCTCAAGTAACTGATCAGCATGAACCTCCCCATCGATTGTATTGGCAGGTATGCTTATTTTATTGTTAAATGCAGCCTGGTATGCAACACTGCTAGACTCATTGACTGTGGATTTTATCTGAGTGAGAACAAGTAACGGGTATCTGTGCCATTCGCAATACCATCTATAGGTGACAATTTCAAAAAGATGTCTTGAGCCGCTTATCTCATAACTATAATTTTTCATTGCTCTCACCCGGAGGGTATTTTCCACAACGAAATTATCCGGCAGTATCAGCATTCCGGAACCATCAGCCAGTACTTCATAATTCCCTTTTATAACACTGCTTAAATGACCCATTTTGTATGATCCACTAAATGCACCCTCAAAATGATCACCCATGGTAAATGGATAAACCATCTTTACCAAAGGTTTATCAAATTGGGTCACCACCAGATTATCCTGCGAGGAGTATCCAACCTGTTCAATCCGTTTATCTTCTATTCTGTAATAAAACCTGTTGTTAAATTCATCCAGTTCAGTGTTTGCCCGCGGAAAAATCCGGGAGTTCACTGAATGATAAGAGCTTTTTACAAAGCCGGTAAATTCATTTGTAGATTCAATGACTGAATAATCCCAAATTTTATTTGCACCGCCTTCATCCGGATCAACATATTTGCAAAGCTCCATATTATTGTTTGATTCGCTTTTGATGGCATGACTCTCAAAACTCAGAACAACGGGATATTGAGCATAAATATTCATTACAGCAACGAGAAATGAGAAGAGAAATGTTATCTTTTGCATGATGTTTGATTGTTTTCAATCAGCATTCAAAGTTATTAAATCGGCTTGACTAAAATAAGTTTTCGGGGAAAAGAATGATGGTTAGTTGCCCAGTTCTGAAATAAACTTTATCCTTACCAGTCTGATATCTTCTTCGGTGTATTCATCCTCGCCCAGTTCATTTAATGCATCCTCAACCGATTCGGTTTTAGCATCATCCCTGAAATACTCAAAAATCTCATCCTGGTGATCCTGATCAAGAACCGTATCAATATAATAGTTTATATTTAATTTGGTACCTGAATTGATGATCGATTCGATCTCATCCATCAGCTGGTTCATCTCAAGATTTTTTGCTGCTGCAATATCTTCCAGTGATATTTTACGATCGATGCTTTGTATGATATAAACTTTGATTCCCGATTTATTCACCACTGATTTAACTATCATATCCTGAGGACGAATAATCTCTTTTTCCTCAACATGAATTTTAATCAGGTCAACAAATTCCTGTCCGTACTTTTTAGCTTTACCCTGGCCAACTCCGCTTATATTCTGCAATTCTTCGATTGAGACAGGATATTGTGTTGCCATATCTTCCAGCGATGGATCCTGAAAAATAACAAATGGGGGTAAATTGAGTTTCTTTGACATCTTCTTTCTGAGATCCTTTAAAATCGAGAACAGCTCATCATCAACTGTTCCGGAACGCTCCGGACCATAACCGGATAATTCTTCCTCATCAGTATCAGGATAGTCATGATCTTCTGTAAACATAATGCCATAAGGATTTTTTAGATAATCATGTCCCTTTTCATCCATCTTTAATAATCCGTAATTTTCAATGTCCTTTTGTATCAACCTGGCAATCAAAGCCTGTCTGATTACGGCACTCCAGAATTTAGTGCTTTTTTCATGCCCTGAACCAAAAAGCTCTATATGATGATGTTTATACGTTTTAACCTGGCTGGTTTTAACGCCTGCCAGAACGTTTGCGACATGATCTGCTTTAAATTTCCCTTTTAGCTCGACGATGGCGTTTAAAACCTGAATGATATATTCTTCTCCATTAAACTGGGGTTTTGGCTTCACACAGTTATCGCAATTTTCACAGTTTTCAGTCATCTCTTCACCAAAATAAGCAAGCAGCTGAACAGGTCTGCAAACTGAAGATTCACAATAAGCGACTGTTTCAAGAAGCAGTTGTTTCCCAATTTCCTGTTCAGCCAGGGGTTTACCCTGCATGAATTTTTCAAGTTTCTGAATGTCCTTATAACTATAGAATGCAATACATCTGCCTTCACCGCCATCACGACCTGCTCTGCCTGTTTCCTGGTAATAACCTTCAAGGCTTTTTGGTATATCAAAGTGAATGACAAATCTCACATCAGGCTTGTCAATACCCATACCAAATGCAATGGTTGCCACAATCACATCTATATCTTCCATCAGGAATTTATCCTGGCTTTCCGTCCTCGTTGCAGAATCCATCCCGGCATGATATGGTAATGCTTTGATTCCATTGACTTTCAGTTTTTCTGATAATTCCTCAACCTTCTTCCGGCTCAGGCAATAAATGATCCCCGACTTACCCTGATTGTTTTTGATGTATTTGATAATTTCTTTTGTAGCATTTTTCTTTGGTCTGATTTCATAGTAAAGGTTATGCCTTCTGAAAGATGCCTTAAAAACATCGGCATTCATCATGTCCAGATTTTTCTGGATATCGTTTTGCACTTTAGGTGTTGCAGTGGCAGTCAGGGCAATAATAGGAGCCGGACCTATTTCATTGATAATGGGTCTTATCCTCCTGTACTCAGGTCTGAAATCATGACCCCACTCTGAGATACAGTGCGCTTCATCTACCGCATAAAACGAGATTTTAACCTGTCTTAAAAACAGAATATTTTCTTCTTTGGTGAGTGATTCAGGAGCAACATACAATAATCTGGTTTTCTTATCAATTACATCTTGCTTGACCTTATTGATTTGTGCTTTTGTCAGCGAGGAATTCAGAAAATGAGCCACCCCTTCTTCTTCACTGAAACTTCTCATCGAATCAACCTGATTCTTCATCAGTGCAATCAAAGGTGATATTACAATAGCAGTACTCTCCATCAACAAAGATGGCAGCTGATAACATAACGATTTTCCACCTCCTGTAGGCATGAGTACAAAGGTGTCCTTGCCAGCAAGTACATTTCGAATAACTATTTCCTGATTTCCTTTAAATCCGGTAAACCCAAAATATTTTTTTAAACCCTCCGTTAATGAAACTCCATCGCCAACTCTCATTATATCATATTTCTTTATGGTGATTTATACGAGTACATGATGAGAATGTTTGATATGAACCACCAGAATTTCAAACTGCTCATAATTCATAATAAATTAAGAATTATGAATACATTTGTAAACTAAATTTATGAACTTTTTTCCAATTTATCATGTGTAATCATTGGCTTTTTTAAATGATTCAAGATCCTGTAAAAATCATACAATTCCTGTTTAATGAATAAAAATTCAAATACGGAGATGTCATTTCTTGATCATCTTGAAGAATTAAGATGGCATATCATCAGATCTCTTATTGCAATTTTCATCATAGCGATTGTTGCCTTTCTGGCAAAGCATATCGTTTTCGACAACATTATTTTAGCACCTAAGACTCCGGAATTCTGGACAAACAGGATTTTATGCAGACTCGGACAGGCTGTGAATATCCAGAAATTATGCATCAACTCAAATACCTTTGACCTGAAAAGTATTTATATGGCCGGACAGTTTATGGCACATATCAAAATTTCAATCCTTGCAGGATTAATACTAGGCTTCCCATACGTATTCTATGAATTCTGGAGATTTATCATCCCTGCCCTTTATCAAAATGAAAAACAACATGCCCATGGTGCTATATTCTATATCTCTTTCCTGTTTGCCTGCGGAGTACTCTTTGGATATTATATCATTTCACCCATGTCTGTTCATTTTTTAGGTTCATATAGTGTTAGCGAACTAGTCGATAATGAGATCAACCTGATGTCTTATATCTCAACGGTTACCTCAGTAACTCTGGCAAGTGGTATTGTGTTTGAATTGCCTGCAATTGTATTTTTTCTTAGCAAGGTCGGTCTTGTGACCCCTGAGTTTTTACGAAAATACCGGAGGCATGCGCTCATTTTAATACTGCTTCTGTCAGCAATTATAACACCACCTGATATCTTCAGTCAGGTTCTGGTTTCCTTTCCACTGATTTTCCTTTATGAAATCAGCATATCTATCTCAAGAAGGATTCAACGCCAAATGGAAGAAAAACTGGCAGGATAATAATAATCATGTTTTTTAAAGGATAATAAATAATTTTAACCCATTCTTACATTATATCATCGATTAAAAAGAAGTATATGAGATTACAGACAGAAAATCTTGTTAAGAAATACCGGAACAGAATAGTTGTTAAAAATGTCTCAATAAATGTGGAACAGGGCGAAATTGTTGGATTGCTCGGTCCAAACGGAGCAGGAAAGACTACTTCGTTTTATATGATTGTTGGATTGATACAGCCGAATGAAGGTAAAATATTTATGGATAATAGTGATATAACCCACGAACCAGTTTACAAAAGGGCCCAAAAAGGTATAGGCTATTTGTCCCAGGAAGCTTCGGTTTTCAGAAAACTGAGTGTTGAGAACAATCTGAGGGCAGTGCTTGAAATGACTGAACTGTCAAAAGAGGAGCAAAAATTCAGGGTAGAATCTCTTCTGAATGAATTTGGACTTCAAAAAATCAGAAAAAGCATGGGGAATCAATTATCAGGAGGCGAGCGCAGACGAACAGAAATTGCAAGGGCACTGGCTCTGAATCCCAAATTTATTCTTCTGGATGAACCGTTTGCAGGAGTTGATCCCATTGCAGTTGAAGACATTCAGGAAATTGTGGCTAAACTTAAAACTAAGAATATTGGAATACTGATAACCGATCATAACGTTCACGAAACACTTTCCATTACCGATAGGGCTTATCTGCTTTTTGAAGGAGAAATTCTCAAATCGGGAACCGCTGAAGATTTGGCAGCTGATGATCAGGTAAGAAGAGTATACCTTGGCAAAAATTTCGAACTTAGATAACCACAAAATCAAAGAATCATCCGGATCCATTTAATTTTTAAAAATCATATGCGGCTTAAGGTTCTCCTGATTATTACGCTTTTTTTGATTTTCCATGCATCATTTTGTCAGAACTTCAGGATAGCTGGTACTGTAATTGACAGTATAAGCAGAGAACCTTTGGCCTTTGTAAACATTACTTATGATAAAAGCGGTAAAGGTACTGTATCATCCATTGATGGTAAGTTTCTCCTGAATGTGAATGATGCAGCCATCAAACTTCTATTTAGTTATGTAGGGTATAAGCAGAAAACGATTTCCCTGTCACCGCCTGTTGTCGGATTAGGAAATTTGATCATTGAACTTACTTCCAAAGCCTATGATATAAATGAAATATATGTTTATCCCGGGGAAAATCCTGCTCACAGAATTATAGACCATGCCATTCAAAACCGGGGTATAAACAATCCTGAAAGGATAGGATCCTTTTCTTATATTTCTTATGATAAAATGATATTTACCGTCGATATAGACAGCCTTTCAGAACCTGTTAAAAGAAAAAAGAAAAGGAAAAAACCTCAGGATTTTTCAAGATTTCCCCAAGAAGACTACTCAGATACAAATGCACAAAAAATAATTGAAAAGCAGCACCTCCTGGTGATGGAATCCATCAGCACCAGAAAATTCATTTATCCTGATAAAGACAAAGAAGAAATCCTGGCTTCGAGGGTTTCAGGATTTGAAAAGCCATCATTTGTGCTGATGGCCAGGCAATTCCAGTCTTTTTCCTTCTATGAAAACTTTATGAGCATCTCTGATAAAAAATATCTGAATCCTTTAACCCCCGGGAGTACAGGTCTGTATTTCTTCCTTCTTGAAGATACAATGTTTACAGAGCGTAATGATACAGTTTTCATCATTTCATTCAGACCAAAAAGCGGAAAGAATTTCGAAGGGCTTAAGGGAGTGCTGTATATCAATTCCTATAAATGGGCAGTGCAGAATGTGATAGCTGAAGCCAGTAAACAATCTTATGAGCTGATAACAGTCAAAATACAGCAAAAATATGATATCATAAATGACCAGTGGTTTCCGGTACAGTTAAATACCAATATGATTTTCAACAATATAGCAGCCGAAACCAATACACGAAAGATGAAAGTCATTGGCATTGGTAAGTCATATCTGATAAACATCAGAATTAATCCTGAACTGAGCAAAAAGGAGTTCAACAACACCTTCGTTGAAGTCAGTAAAAATGCTCATGAAATGCCTGAGCATTTCTGGGAAAGATATCGTGTTGATTCACTGTCTGCAAAAGACAGTGAGACGTACCGGACCATTGACAGCATTGGCCGTGCCAGACATTTCGACAGGATATTTAACAACATGGAAACCCTCATGACAGGCTACCTCCCGGGAAGATACTTTAACCTGGACATCCGGTCTATCATAGACTATAATACATACGAAGGCTGGAGGCTCGGATTGGGAGGTATTACCAGCAAGAACCTGTCATCCTTCTTTAATATCGGGGGACACTTTGCTTATGGATTCAGAGACAAGACCTGGAAATATGGTGTTTCAATAAATCTTAGCCTTGACTCCAGGAATGATGTTTTTGTAAAAATAAGTTACCTTGATGATTTGGAGGAGGCAGGAGGGTTGAATTTCCTTGAAAAGGAAAAATTATTTTCCTCTGAATCATTCAGAAATTATATGGTGGAAAATATGGATCTGGTTCAAAAAAAACAGGTCGAACTTGGCTGGAAGATGTTCAAATATCTGAGTTTAAACTTGTTCGTCAGAACCAGTATCAATACACCTTCAAATTTATATTCGTACAGTGTCACTAATGAAAATCCAAGATTTTTGATCAATCAGTTTGATTTTACTGAAGCAGGGATCATGACGCGATTTGCATATAAAGAGGGTTTTATGGAGACTCCCGCAGGTAATAAGTTCTCACTTGGAACAAAATCTCCTGTACTGTATCTTAACATCATTAAAGGATTTGAATGGCTGGACGGTGGTTTTGATTTTATCCGTCTTGAAACCAGGTTATCGAAAACATTCACATCTCTCCGGGCAGGTGACTCCAGGATTCAGATTTCAACCGGACTGGTCAGGGGGAAAGTTCCCTATTCAAGATTATACGCAGGAAATGGCAGTTATAAAAGCCTTGGGGTGGAAACTGAGAATTCTTTTGCCACCATGCGTTTTAATGAATTTTTATCCAACAGGTTTGTTTCCTTCTATTTCAAACAGGACTTTGGCAGGTTGCTGTTTGGCGGTGATAAGTTTCGTCCCGGACTGGCAGTTGTGAATAACATAGGTTTTGGATGGTTAAATCATCATGAATATCATAACAACATTGAAATCAGAACACTTGAAAAGGGATATTATGAATGCGGTCTGCTGATAAATAACCTCATCAACCAGAGAATGTTCGGATATGGCTTTGGCTTTTTTTACCGGTATGGTCCGTATTCATTTTCCAGGATAAGGGACAATTTTGCATTGAAGCTCAGTTTTACTTTAAATTTATGATCTTCTATTTTCCCGATCTGCTTTTAAAATTTGAGTTTCACGAAAAAAAACTCAAAACTTATTAAGTTTGTGACATGATTTCCAATCATAAAATGACTTCTGAAAATGCATAGATCAGGTTTTGTAAATATCCTTGGTAATCCCAATGTCGGAAAGTCTACCCTGATGAATGAACTGGTTGGGGAGAAAATATCCATTATTACATCCAAAGCACAAACAACGAGACACAGGATCATGGGTATTGTTAGTGGAGAGAATTTTCAGATTGTCTATTCTGATACACCTGGTATTATCAAACCAAATTACCAGCTGCAGTCTGTAATGATGAAATTTGTCTCAACTGCCTTAACAGATGCAGACATTATTTTATATGTAACAGATGTGGTTGAAAAAGCCGAAAAAAATATCCTGTATCTTGAAAAAATCCAAAAGTCAGATATACCCGTAATCGTTGCCATCAATAAAATTGATCTTGAAAAACAGGAGAATATCAATGTGATGATTAAAAACTGGAATCAAATATTGCCAAAAGCCGAAGTTATTCCTGTTTCAGCATTATATAAAACCAACATTGACTATATATTTGAAAGAATCATTCAATCACTGCCCTTAGGTCCTCCATATTATCCAAAAGAAACACTGACGGATAAATCACAACGCTTTTTTGTATCTGAAATCATCCGTGAAAAGATCCTTAAAAACTACA
>Ga0114922_10005794_pt1 | contig 11371 bp, 11 predicted proteins | sample AartaG_FD_100975 | JGI IMG/M metagenome (GOLD analysis project Ga0114922, IMG submission 100975) | Deep subsurface microbial communities from Aarhus Bay to uncover new lineages of life (NeLLi) - Aarhus_00045 metaG | ecosystem: Environmental > Aquatic > Marine > Oceanic > Sediment | place...
TCAATCCGCAGTGGTCGTGCCATATTTACTCCTGTCTCAGGCATTTTTAATTGATATATTCTTAATATCTTTACATCAACTAAAGCTATCTGTCAACTGTGTAGCCCTGACCCCTATGGTTTTACAACATACCCCGTTAAATTGCGGAGCACGGTTCATGAAATAAACCTATTTAACTGGGGTTTGAGCCCATCTTCACTTCCCCTTTTTCGCCCCCCAAAACAACAAACTGGCCTCACATCTTGAGGAAAGTTTTTATTTTATGGCTCAGGGGCACCCGCCTTAGGCAGGAGAGAGTGCAAAGCAACCGGCACCGTTTGATATCGGCCCTGATTTTCTGGGCCTTCTCGCTGTACCACATGTCCTTGAGGGTGGCGCGGTCGGTCAGGACATTGCCCAAAGCGGGATAGTACGGACAGAGCTTCACTTCCCCATTCACAATAAAAAGGTTGTCCGTACCGATATTGCAGCCGTGGCCGTTGAGGTCTTCGACCGTCTTGTGGACGAAGCTCGATTGCCGCTGGGGATCATCGCGGTAGAGCCGGACAAAGCTGTCCAGGGCCTGATCGTCGGCATTAAGGTTATAGCCGGCATTTCGCATGGCCTTCAGTCTCTGCATGGTGGCTTCGAGTTTGCCAAGATCAGTCAACCAGAGCTTGTCTTTAATGGCGGGGGGCATATCCCTTTGGACTTCAAACATTTGCGGGGTGACAATGACCCCATCGATTTTGCCCCAGCGCTCGAGGATGCCGACAACTGCATCAATGTTAATCTGGCTAATGGTGCACTTGATGTTGATGCTCAGGCGGCTGCGGTGCTTCTGCTTTTCTTGCAGCAGGAGATCGATGGCCCGGATGGTTTTTGCAGTGCCCTCGGGGAAAGGGCGAATTTGCTCGTTGATGGCAGGGTCGAGGGATTCCAGCGAAACGCCGATGTTGAACATGTCAGCCGCGACCAATTGGCGGGCCATTTCTTCATCGACTAGATAGCCATTGGTGGTGAAGCGCAAGTCCAGGCTCAGTTTCCGGGCTTGCTCAAGCCAGTCAAACATGGGGCGGCACATCAACGGCTCCCCTGCTGTGTAGGAGATCATGGTGCCTCGCCCGCCCAGTTCATGGATTTGCTGCAATAGAGTCGGAAAGATATCATCGGTGAGAGGTGATTTAAAGAGGGCGCGAAAATCCGCCCCTTTGCGGTAGCCGAATTCGCACATGATGCAGCGGGCGTTGCAGGGAGCGTTGCGCAAGATGTGCACCACGCGTGGTTTGCCAATAAAGATTGGAGTGTGATCGGAAACCTGGGCGCGAATTTCCTTGCCCAGGTAGGGCAGGCCGCGCAAAACTTTTTGGAGCAGAGAACGCAGTTTCATCAATAGTAGTTTTGGTTCTTCCGGTTAATTAGTACCAATAATTGATAAAGAGGCGGAAAGGTTGATACCTTTTTTATTGATCAAAACAAAAGGAGGAATCAACCATGACCACTACACTACTTTATCATGCCTTTGGGCTCAAAGGAGTGAAACATATTTGCACCTAATATATTGAAGGTACCACTATTTTCTATTTGGAGGTGACCTCGACATTGGAACGATGCCCCAAATGTCAAAACTGGAATACGGTTCGACATAAAAGGAGCAAACAACGATTTTTTCAAATGATTCCCATTGGAGCTCGCCCCAGTTTTCTGAATTTGAAGATATGGCATATTCGTTGTGAAAAATGCGGAACTATTCGATGGCCCAAACTGCCTTTTGCAAAAGGGAAAAAACGACATACAGGACGTTTCGCTCAATTTGCAATCGATCTGCTTCATTGGATGACTATTTCAGGGGCGGTCCGAGTTTTGGCTGTGCGCTGGGATCTGATCAAGGTTTTGCATAAAGACTATCTGCATAACAAATATCAAGCCCCACCCTTAAAGGACTTAAAATACTTGGCGATTGTTGAATTCAGCATCCGTAAGGGCCATTGCTACATGACCATCTTGCTGGATCTGGAATCCGGCTGTATTCTACACGCCATAGAAGGCAGGGGGGGAATATTCAATCTTTCCTGAAAACACTTTCACGAAAGGCCCCAAATCTACAGGCTGTCGCAATGCACATGAGCACGGGTTTTATTGCTGCCCTCAAAGAAACCTTGCCGGATATTGAAATTGTTTTTGATCACTATCATGTCTCTGCTTTGATCAACAAGACCATCGATGATGTGAGGAGAGAAAAGCAATCGCGACTCGATGAAGAAGGAAAAAAGACGCTCAAAGGAAGCCGATATCTCCTTCTAACCAATTATGATAAATTGGATGATGACAAGGAGTTTCTACTCCGAAGCCTTCTCGATGCCAATGAACCTTTGTTCACAATACACGCCATGAAAGAACAATTCCGAGCGTTTTGGGAAAAAGTGTCCATCATTGAGACGTTCATTTTCGTATATGCCTGGTGTCAAGATGCAGAGCGCTCAGGGATCAAGCAACTTATAAAACTGGCAAAGACCTTTCGAGAGCATAGTTTTGGGTTGTTGAGTTATTTCTTCCATAGAAACTCATGTGCAATGATCGAAGGCATCAATAATAAAATCAAAACTCTCAAACGGCAAGCCTATGGATTCAGAGATATGGATTATTTCAAGTTAAGACTTTACCATTTACACTCTCAAGCGTACTCATTAACTGGATGAACCGTAGTTTTTAACCAGGCAAAACAGAATCCAACATTCATCCACGGGGTTTTCGGGCTGCCATTCACTATTGCTCATCTAATCATCAATAATAACGTCCTCAGTCAGTCTGTGGTCTTCTAAAGCCAGCGAGTTTATGTTTCAGCACATATTGAAGCATGCTCTGATAGTGCCAAAAGGAATGGATTGAGATCAATTTTTTGAGGCTTTTCAATTGATGATCGTGCACAACCGCAACTCGTGGGTCGTAGTACACTAGCCACCCCTGCTCCCAAAGCCGATAGCAAAGATCTATCTCTTCGCAATATAGGCGAAATCGTTCATCATAGTATCCTATCTGATCTAAAGCTTCTTTTCTTAATATTGTGCAAGCCCCGATTACCCAGTCGACCTGTTTCACCTCTTTATGGTCCCAGTCTGCCATTAATTGGCTTTTACCCGTCTTCTCCATAGGCAGAAACCAGCGAAGCGGCGTCCTCCGAACCAAGAATATCCATGGGGTAGGGAATCTTCTGCATGATAGCTGCAAGGAACCATCGCAGTTAGCTAGCTTAGGTCCACAGGCACCAGCGTCTTCGTGCTCTTCCATAAAATCGTATAATTTAGCGATCCCGTCAGGAGGTAGCTCTACGTCAGGATTCATTATTAAAAAATACTTTGCCTCGGCCATTCGTAATACAATGTTGATGTTGTTTGAGAGCGAATGTCCTCCTTCTCGCTCGATTAGTTTCAACCAGCCGTCAAACGTCCGAAGTATCTCTCGTGTACCATCTACAGAGCCGTTATCGACCACCGCCACGTCAACGGAGCATGCGTGTTGGGAGTTCAGCACCGACTCGACGCATCGGCGAATGTAAGACGCGTGATTACTGGTGACAATCACGACAAATACATCGGTCATGGATGTCCTCCGCAAAACTATTCTCCTGCATACTCTTTGAAAGGCCTAAACCCGACCGACATTGTCAGAACTGTTAACCGCAAACTCGACCCGTCAGTCTGACTTGTTCAGAGCCAATGCTTTTTCATAGACAGCGATCAGGCGTTCTTAATAGATGTTCTCACTGTACTCTCGGATTGCCTTTCTCCGCTCGGCAATGCTTGGATTCTTCCCTGGTGCAGACAGCCGTGTGCACATTCGACCTGCCGTCGTTGCCAACCAACCGTTTGGCCGCTGCTCTTTTGGGCTCTAAGGCCAAGGCCAAAATCCCTACCACTGCCATCCCACCAAAGCCCTGTTCAAGATTACCTCCAAGCTGGTGACGAAGTCTGCTGCCGATCATGTCATCCACCGCTTGCGGATCGCCCGAGAAACACGCTGTGAAGTCAAACGGGGAGAGGACAAGGCTGCCCAGGCTAGGCGGGCGTATCCAACGGCCCAATGTGGGCTCAGAATCTCAGCCACCGCACGGCGATATTGGCCAAAGGCGTAACAATCCATTACCTCGAGCGTCTGCCTCCAGAATGGCCGAGCGCGCTGCTGAATGAGAAACTCATCGAAGGTAATCTCGGGTTGGCCTTCTCCCCGCCGCTCGGCACAGTCGCTGGCGTACGCGTGCTGCATCCAGATCTCGGCCAGCTTCGTTGCCATGATACTGTTTGAATGCAGACGCTGTCGGTAGAGCACCTCCTTCAAGTTGGCCAGCCTAGTGACCTCTCCCATTCGCAGGAACATCCTATCCCAATCCTCGCCGTTCGCGTCTATACTGGAGCCAGCGATTCTTTTGAGGACGGACGTCCGGCACATTATGGTCGCATTAATCATGCCCGCTGGGCGGCGAAGAAGGGTAGCGTATATGGTCTCATGGTCGCAAGGCAGAGGCGGGGAGAAACCCCTGCGACCGCCAAGGCCGAGATATTCGTACTGAGTGCCCACTAGGCCAACCTCTCGATGACAGCGCAGAAAATTCAGTTGAGCTTCGAGCCGAGTCGGAAGCGCCACATCGTCGGAGTCCATTATGGCGATGAACTCGCCATCGCACATAGCTAACCCAAAATTTCTGGCAGCGCTTCGGCCCTGATGGGGCCGGTGCACAAGGTGAACTCTCGGGTCGTCGAGCTGGTTGAGGTACTCTTCGGATCCGTCCTCGGAGCCATCGTTAATTATCAGGAACTTGAAATCCTGAAACGTTTGAGTGAGGATCGAATCCACGGCCTCGGGCAAATAGGGCATTGCGTTGTACACTGCCATCAATACGTCGACTTGTGCCATTTGTGTTGCATCTCCTTTTCCGAAGATCTTATAGCTCTCGGATAACCGCAATGAATTATCGTTGCCGCCCAACTCCTCCCACAGTAGTCCATTTCTTTCTTACTTTCGCATACCACTTTCTCGCGCGCTCATAATTCCTCGTTTCTATCAACAACCTCTCCAAACCTCGCTTCACTTTATCCTTCATACCCGTGGGATTAATCGACTCACTTAGCACCGCTCTGTCCAAACGAGACACTATCCTCCTATATAGCTCATATTCCAGGGGCTTTCTGAACTTAGCGTCAACACCTAAAAGAGTTGTCAGCAGCTTCCGGCAATTAAAAGGAACGAAGGTTTCATGAACAATGTCCCACTCTAATTCATTCATCGCCTGCCAATTGCCCGTGATTTGTTCCCAACCAAATAACTCCACTATATTGATATTATGTCTTTCTGCTATCCCCCTCGCCTCTGAAAGCCAGGTTGTGAAGTGCGCAATTGCGAAAGGATTCGCTTCCATGTTTGCCAACCCTGCCAGGCTCTCCACGCTCACGTTCTCCCGGTTGGCCAACGCATAATGATAATAACCGCGTAGAGCGAATCTTACAATTTCACTGCTAATAACACCTTTTACGCAGACTCTATTTTGAGGGTAGTGGTAATATAATCCCTGAGCTATACGTGCCCATGCATCATGTGCGTTCACAACATTCCTGTGATATATCTCTCGAAATTCGTTCTGCATCTGAGACGGGCAGTGTATTATATGGTGCTTTAAACCGAGTTTTGAAAGGAGTCTACCTGGTATTTTCAAATCGGGACTGTCTTCTGTAAGATCGTAATATATGCATGTATAATACACAATCCCTCGCCTGAATTCCTTGCTGGCGGCCAATAATACCCTCGTATCCCACCCAGCAGTTAATGCAAATGCCAACTTAAATCTATTAAATGCGCTTTCTATTAATCCTGTCAAGATGTCGCTACTCTGTTTCACGCCTTCCTCCAGGGAGATATCGCGTAATTTCTCCTTAGGCCAGTACCTATGGCATATGCCTTGCCCTAAATCCAAGTAGTGGTTCGGCGAAAGATGTTTCAGGTCTTTGAATGGCGCACTATTGCCTGGCCACCAATACTCCTTAGTATGTTGGAAGTATACGGAATTGAGGAACTCGTTCTCTGCCTTCTTGTCAACACCCAGTCCAAGCTCTTCTGCGATAATCCCCGGTTGAGAAGCGCACCACCTTTCCAGGGAATTAGAATCGGTATAAAAAACTTGTCTTAGCCCACCGGGATCATGGAATAGTATTGTTTCGCAAGGATCATCCAGAATGAGGATCCAACGTCCACCAAGCCTATACGTCGCCTGGAAGAGATCATCAGGAGTTTTCATTCGAAAAAGTAACTGCTCTAATATCTCGTGATTTCCAAGAACCGGATTATCCGGATCAAGTAAATACCCTAACAATGTCAATTGCGCCTCCCGGTGCTTCACTTGGGTAAGCTCCAAATCTGGATGTGCTTGCACGAACAAAGAGTCACCTATTTGGGCTTTTTGCCACGCGCAACACCTCTTAAGTAAACGCGGACCAAGGACAAACTGCCGGCGAAAAAGTAAGGTCCCGATATCGGATGGGGTGAATGTCTTCATAATGAGGGTTCTTCTCCTTAGAGCGTTTCTCCCACAAAATGCCTTGCCATGGCCTTTCTAACAGCTATGTGGCGGTTTGCGCCCTGTAATGTGCCGACGGGCATGGCACTCGGGCGCCTCACAATCTTAAGCTTTCCGTTTACCCACATGTTTCTTAGGTCTGTGCTTCTCCGCATGGAGCACAAAATCCCCCATAATGGTGCCTAGAAGTTTTAGGTTAGATCTGATTTCTAACACAATAGAACCTCTTTCCTTTGTTCTACACAAGTACAGGAAGGTCCAAAGCACAAGTCGCAACATCGCGCCAGATGCATACAACCAGCGAACCGTGCAGTACGTTGAAACGGGGAAGTGTTTCCTGAAAAACAATAGCTCCGCGCTCCTCTTAAGAAATGTAGAAGAGTAGGCCGCTTTCCTCCATGATCCAGCACGATGGTGAATGATTTTGGCGCCTGGCTCGAAAACTATCCTCCATTCAGCTGTGTGGATTCTATAGCAGAGCTCCATTTCTTCTCCGTACATGAAGATGTCCGGATCAAACATTCCTACTGCTTCAAGGGCCCTCTTCCGGATCAACATGCATGCTCCCACAACATAATCGCACTCTATTTCTGAATCTACGTAAGGGGGTTCTACTACAGTCTGCGGCAGTTTGGCTGACAACTTGTAAAGCAGAAACCGCTCCACAAGCACCCTTTTGAGACTGGGGAAATTCAGGCAGGAGGGTTGGTAACTCCCGTCTGGAAGAATAAGGCGGCAACCCAAGACACCGATGGCGGGGTCCTCGTTCATTCGTTTGACCATTTTCTCAACGGTGCCAGCAATAACAATAGTGTCGCTATTTAGCAGTAGAACCAACTTGGCTTTGCTTATCAATATCCCTTGGTTATTGGCTCGGCCGAAGCCAAGATTGTCACCGTTTCTTATCAAGCGTACGCCGGGGAAATCTTTCTCACACATTTCCACGCTCCCATCCGTGGAGCCGTTATCCACCACAATAACCTCCAACGAGAGCTCTTTGACCCTAGCATATAGTGACAGCAGACAATTCCTTAGCATGTCTACGGTGTTCCAGCTTACTACTACGACAGAAAGCTCAGGAAACAAGGCGTTCATTCTACATCTCCGCAGATGAGGTTACGTGGGAGCTCCTGCTAACGCGGCTTATTGTATACGTAGTGACAAGGCATCCGTCAAAGAAGGGTGCTGAATGCCTGAAATGGCCTGCTAACAACTTCGCTGTGCGCAGGGCCGCGTGAAACACTTTTCGGTTTCGGATTAAAACGGACATGGCGTATTTGATTGACACTTTTTAATTCTTTTCCCCACAATCCACGGTTGGACACAAAAGCTTCCAGAAGCTGGTCTTCTAAGTTATATACCATAGGGAATGTCCGCCCATAAGCTTTGGCACTTGAGACCAGGTGTTTAAGCGCTCTCCCGCGATGTTGGGTCATCTCTCAGCAAACGAGAATGCTTGTGTCTCAGGGCATTCTCAAACACCTAGCATTTACTCAACAAGGCGGCGGGACGCTAAAAGCTAACTTTGCTAATAACGTGAAGACTGCAAATGATGCGATGCCAGTATCTGAAGCGATGCCTTCTAAGAGCATGACGATACAAAAAAAGACGATCATTGCGTATACAAAGGCATAGTCCCTATTGTTAGACCTCTTGTACAAAACGACAGATCTCTTGATTGCCAGTGTCAGCATCAAGATATACGCACCGGCGCCGACAAATCCCACGCCAAGGATCAAGTCGATATAGCTATTGAATGCCCAAGGCACGCCAGTGCCGCCGTAATCCACGCTATCAGAAATCTCGATTACATGCTGCGGCGTCCAGAAGCCATTATAGCCGTAACCAAGAAGAGGACTCTTAGCTACATAGAGGAAGCATCTCTCCCAAACCGGGATGCGGCCTGTCAGTGTGGCAGTGCCAGACCCATCCCTGCCAAGGAGGATAACCTGCCAAGCGCCCGAGATCAGCTGGTCGCCGAGGAGAAGAAAAAGAAGACAAACAACCCAACTCAAAGCTAGCACGAAGGCAGCCTTACGAGATCGTGATGATATCAAAAACCAGTAGCTGCCCAGGGCCAGAACAACGGCCGCAAAGGTCGTCCTTGTTCTGCTCAAAAGCAAGAACGCTAGTGCAATGAAAGCCATTGCCCAGAGAATCGCTCGACAGCGATCAGTAGTTGAGGCCAGAGCGACGGCAGTAAGGAACAAAGTAGCTAAACCCCACGATCCAACGTTGGGGTCGTTTGTACCGCAAAACCTGTATCCAGTCTGAAAGGGATGAAAGGCCCCTAAGGCAATCTCAGCAAATATTCCCACCACCAAAAACACCCCACAGCAGAAAAAGAATAGGAGCATTATCTGTCGTATTGAAAACCGCTCTGCCACAGCAATGGCCCCCAAAGAAAGCATTGCAAGGATAACCAGGCGTCGAAGTGTCAATGCGGTGTCATTGGCCCAAGCAAGACTCAAGACAGCCCAGACCAAGAAAAAGAGGGTTAGATACCCAAGAAACCCATTTGTCCGTAAGGGATTCCGTCTTCTGCGGAGCAAGCTGACCACTGCAACCCCCCCCAATAAAAACAGTGCTATGCGCCGCGATACACTGCCCTCACTTGTCGCCGTAGCAATCTCATGGGCGGTGCTCAGACCTGTTTCCTGCCACTTGATTGAATGAAAAAGGTCATGTTGCGAAAGGAAGAACACAACCGTAAGAAACACGAAAAACACCCACAACGACGCTGAAAACACATACGATCGGGTAACAATCACGTCAGGATACAGCCTTTTCATGGCGTGTTAGCCTCTGTTTATCTATTATAACTCTCATAGCCAGTTTCAGATGGACGGCCTGCCCCTACAAGCTTTTTCACCCAGCTACGTTCCTGTGTGTCCAGGATCACAAACCAACCGGCGGACAAGAATAACAGCAATGCAAGCATGACGAATACCGCGTTAACAATTAAGTCCTTGGGAATCATAGCAAATGCCAACACGACCAGCACCACACCGCCCACGAGCCCCGGGAGTTGAAATCCAAATGAGCCTTGTGGCGATAGACGCCGAGCCATCACAAACAAGATGAGAGCATCAACCGTTACCCGCGCCGACCATACGATGGCTGTTCCTTCTATGCCAAAGGCACGGGTCATCCACCAGATTGCGACAATGTAAAACGGCAATTCAACAAGATGAAGTTTCGCGGTTATGTCAGGTCTTCCCGCGGCTTGCACGAAGGCAAAGGGTAACATTGCCATACAATTTATTAACACACCCACAGTCAACAATTGCAGCACGCGGGTGCTATGTTCGGCGAACTCTTTGCCCAACCAAAGGTCAAGGCCTTGCCGCGCGAAGGCCACGATGAGGAGAGTTATGGGAAACACAGCCAGAAAGACGTATTTGACTCCCCGATTAAAGAGCAGTGCCGTGCGCCTCGGGTCTTGCACGAAACTGGTGGCAAAAGCAGGGAACAGTACCCCGACTATTGCATAAGGGACATGCCAAAGGCTGGTCACGACTGAGTAAGGAGTGACGTAATAAGCCACAGCCGCGATGGAAACCAAGGCAGCAACCAAGAATCGATCGAGATAGACCATGACCGGGCTAACAATATTTGTGATGGTAATCCAGCCGCCGAAGCGCAGCAACGGAGCAACCACAGAACGTTGAACCGCAAGACCGTGACGAATTGCGGGAACCACATAAAAACAAAGCGACAAGTATATCAGCAATACAAGCAATCGCCCTGCCGCCAAGAAAGCCACCATCGCCAATAGGCTCTTAGAAAAGACCAAGACCATCAGCGGAGCTAAGAATGTCAACACTCCCATGGTGACATGTACTGCATTGATGAGTCCGAAACGTTGGTGCGCCTCCAATACACCCCTTATCCCTGCCGTAATGATTACAACAGGGATAGAAAAAGCGAGCACGTAGAAGGCATACAGGGTTTCAATCTGCAGTGCCATTGGTATATTAAGCGCCCTGCGAACCAACCAAGGGGAAAGCAGACCGACAACAAGCGTACCCACCACACCGAAGATGAGCATTAGAAAAATTGTTGTCCATACCAGGGCAGGAATCGCTTCTTCCTGCCCGACCCCCAGCCTCTCCGCCACGAATTTGGTCAAGGCGCGGCTTATCCCAAGATCAAATAGGCTGAAATAGCCAATCACCATCCACGCCAGGGTCAACACGCCAAACCGATCGATACCCAGACCCTTGATGAGTATCGGTATCGCAAAAAATGCGATGACCAAAGGTGCAGCTTGGCCGATGAAATTGAGAAGCGTGTTGCGTACGAGCAGGTTGCTGCGTGTCAGTCGCTCAGATGGATTGCTGTTTTTTGTTTCAGTCATATAGAATTCCGTAAAATGGCGTTTGGATCTTTGTGACCTGTGAATGAGGACATCCTTAAATATTTCAAGTACTTTTTGGATTACTAGATCTTGATTCTTGATGCTGGATAATCATTGCTAGTTGTAGGATAATGATTATTGGTAAATAAAGGTTCAAGACACAAAGTGTAAGGCGTAAGGCATACAGATTGATTCAAAATCGGCTCATCTATGCCGCTCCTGATCCCCTCAAAACCGCCGGAATAGTCTTTACCAGAATTTTGAAGTCGAGCCTTCCATAGCTCAAAACTGTTAGCTGATAGGTTAAAAGGCTTTTATTCGACCAATTATCAGCACAATTTCATCTTTCATGAGGCCCCTGAGCCACGGATGACAGAGGGAATGGTTTTAGCTAAGATCTTTAAATCAAGCCACAAAGACCAGGTATCAATATATTCCCTATCCAATTCCATCCACTTTTCAAAGGA
>Ga0114922_10005795_pt1 | contig 11371 bp, 6 predicted proteins | sample AartaG_FD_100975 | JGI IMG/M metagenome (GOLD analysis project Ga0114922, IMG submission 100975) | Deep subsurface microbial communities from Aarhus Bay to uncover new lineages of life (NeLLi) - Aarhus_00045 metaG | ecosystem: Environmental > Aquatic > Marine > Oceanic > Sediment | place: Aarhus...
GATTTGGTATTGACTGCTGGTGAGACTTTCCATAAAGGTTACAAAGGTAACAACCTTCAGATGGCTGAAGTTGATCTTGCTGGTACACTTGATGCTGGCTCTAACCTTGCTGTCGGTGCAACTGCTTTCGCTGGTGGCGTTGAAGGCGGCATTCTGTACGCTTCTGAGTCTAAGGGTCTGATGACTCTTACTCGTCCTACCACTATCGCAGCTAATGTTCAGGTAGTTGGTTTTGCTCTTGAAGCCGACAAGTTTTTCTTCAATCCTCAACCTCTTGAAGCTATTCATCCTTCTATAACTATGCCTACTCCTGGTGCTGGTTGTACTAATACTGGCTCAACTAATACGGCTAAACAGTGGGTTGATAAGGAGTCCGGTGAGCTTATCACTGAACTTCTGGTTGACATTACTGACTTGAAAGGGGCTGGTAATGCTGCTCGTGATGCGATTGGTACTGCTGCTGCTTCTTATCTCTTTCAGTACACTGTAGCTGCTTTCGGTTATGTGCATACTGTAGAGATGACTTGTCTCGAACTTCCGGCTGGATGCGGAACTACCGTTGACATAGATCTTGAAGCCGAATATACCGCCGATAAACAGCTTGACGGTGCTTGTTCTGACGAAGTTCTTTGTGCATCTGGTGGGTGGACTGTTGGTAAGAAAGTTTCCACCGCAGTCGATGTTGTTGCTGATCGTTACATCTACTTTACTGAAGGTGATACAAACGGTGACGGTACTGTGTTTACTGCTGGTCAATTTAAGATTAGACTGATTGGTACAGTTCCTGCTGCATTTTAGTATTTAAACCAATTAACTTAGGGAGATGGCTTTCGGGCTGTCTCCCTTTTTTTATTTTTCCTTCATTTGATTAAATTAGTGAACTTGAAGGAAACCTCAAGTTTAGTAATTTAGACAATTTATATATGACCTTGTACGACTTAATTGGAAAAGTGCTGAGACTTTCACTCTTAGGACAGGGGTTCGATTCCCCTCAAGGTTACCATAGAAAAGGAGATGAAATAATATGGCTTTAGCATATGCAAAGACTACTGAGTTGGAAGCAGTTAACGTCTGCTTAGGAACCATTGGTGAACGACCAGTTAATGAAGTTCCTGATTCTGGGGTATCCACGGCTACTTTAGCCAGAGATACTGTTCATGAAGTGAATCGGTTAGTTCAAGAAGAAGGATTAGCCTGCAATCAAGAATTTAAAGTAAAACTAAGTGTGTCCGATGACGAAATCGCTCTTCCTGCTACTTGTATTAGTGTAGATCCCTCTTACTTAGCAGACAATCACTATGTTGAACGTAATAGTAAACTTTATGATAGAAAAAATCATACTTATACGATGACTAAAGATGTCTTTGTAGACATTATTTATTTCTTAAAGTTTACTGATCTTCCAGAACATGTCAGGCGGTATATAACAGTTCTGGCCGGTCGTCTCTTCCAAAGACGATGGTTAGCAGATGGAGAGATCGAGAAGATAACTGAGGCTGATGAATTAAAAGCAAAGAGACAGTTTGTTCGGAAGGAAAGTAATATAGCCGATGCTTCTATTTTAGATAACCCCCATATGAATCCCAGGGTATTTAGGAGACAAAGATAATGAACGTTGTTGAACCTATTCCAGGCTTTATTGGTGGCGTTTCACAACAGAGTCCCGTTTTACGGTTAGGGAACCAAGCGGAGGCAATGGAAAACTGTCATGCCACAATTGAAGATGGCTTAATGCAGCGGCCAAATGCTGATCTTATAAAAGTACTTGGCGCAATAACAGCTCCTACCGGAATGAAAATTCATAAAATTAACAGGGATGCTAATGAGAAGTACTTCGTGATTTTTACTACAGATGAAACTAACCCTGTTAGAGTCTATGATCTCACGGGAACAGCTATGACAATGCATTATGGATACTATGATGCTGCTGGCGAGTTTCATGCAGATAATGATAAGAAAGATTACTTACGGGACGCTGGTATAACAGATGCGCGAGCGCAGATCAAAGCTGTGTCTATTGCAGATTATACAATCGTAGTAAACACTAAGAAAACTTGTGCAATGACTGATTCTCTTTCAACAGCTCAAAGTGACATGGCTTTTGTTTACTTTAAAGGATGTCATAAAGGAACCTATAAGATCACTTATAAATGGACTGTCGATTCAACTCCGGTTAGTGTGACCAAATCTCATGCGGTAGCATATGAGGATGGCGTTTTAAATTATGATACTGCAAGTTTACTTGAAGACTTCAAAGATGATTCGCCCCACGCAAATATAACTGTATCCGGGACAAACAATGTACTGAAGGTGTGTCCGACTGGTGGACAAGGAGTTGACACTAATTCACTTCGAGTTCACGTATCAGATCCTTATGGTGGACAAGATCTTATCCCAATAAACTACTGTGAAGTTGAAAGTATAGATAAGCTTCCACCAGGTATGCCTGAAGATGTGGTGATTAAAATTGGTGGAGATACTGAAATCAACCAGGACGATTACTATATGAAGTTCCATTACGAAGGGAAGAAATGGGTTGAAGATATTGGATTTAATTTAAAATATGAACTTGATGTAGATACCTTACCTCACCGTTTAATGCGGACAGCTTCTGATGAATTTACTTGGGCTCCTATTGAGTGGGAAGATATGTTTGTTGGAGATGGTGAGACTAACCCCCAACCTTCCTTCATTGGAAATACTATAAACAATACAACATTCGCAAAAAATCGGCTTTGGCTTTACTCTAAAGATAATGCAGTAGGATCTAAAGCTGGTGACTATTTTAATTACTTTGCTGGAACAGTCATGGACGTACTTGATGATGATCCTATCGATGTTGCTGCTGCAAGTGGACAAGTCGCAAACTTAAGAGCAGGCATAATGTTCAACAAAGGTTTACTTACATTTTCAGATGAAGAGCAGTTTGCATTAACTTCCGGGGATAACTTGTTAACTCCAAAGACTGCTGCTATGGACGGTACAACCGCTTTCAGTATAGATATACAAGCTGATCCTGTTAAAATTGGTTCTGATGTTTACTTCATTTCTCCCAGGGGATCTTACCTTTCTGTCAGGGAATACACTATTATGCCTGACTCTCTTATGGAAGATGCATACAATGTCACGTCTCATGTTCTAAAATATATACCAAAAGGTAATGCTTTGATGGCTGGTTGCAATCAGATGGACATGTTATTCCTCTGGTCCTCTGCTACTATTAAAACACTCTATACTTATAAGTTTATGTGGGCCGGTGCGAAAAAAGTCCAACAGGCTTGGTATAAGTGGACATTTGCAGACGAGATCAAAGGGTTTCAGATCTTTGATACTACTCTATACATTCTGTTTTATAATGCTGATGACGGTTACCGCCTTGAGAAAATTAATCTTGAAACAATTTCAACTGACTCACAAGATATGCGATATCATCTGGACAGTTTAAAAAAGTTTGATAATGGTTCTTTTGATGATCCTGATACTACCTTTGCTCTGGATGTTGATGTCGGAGATGGTTCAGACTGGACAGTGGTTGACGCTTCGGATAACACAAAGGTCACTGAAGGGTTTACTTTGGTTGACACAACTTTAACCTTTACAGGCGTAGATGTATCTGAAGAAGCATACTATGTAGGCCGGAATTATGAAATGGTTCATCGTTTTAGTGAGTGGTATATAAAAGATGATCAGGAACGTGCAGTAATTTCCGGGACCACTAAAATTCGGAGCCTTATGTTATCTTTTATAAACACTGGATATTTCACAATTGAAACAACTCCTTTTTCAAGAGATGTTCTCACTCAAACACTTTCAGAAACCCTTACTGGGATTAAAGTTGGTGAATCGATAATTGGGAGTGTAACACTCTTAAGCGGAGAAATGAATTTTCCTATAATGGCTGACAGTAGACGAACTATAATTGAACTGAAATCAGATAGCTATTTACCAGTTGCAATCCAATTAGGAGCCTGGGAAGGAACTTTTACGATGAGGAGTAAACTTATATAATTATGCTCAAATTAAAATTTAAAAGAATTACTATAAAGGATATGGATGAAATCAGTCACTTTGAAATAAGACAAGCTGATCTCAATGAAATGAGAGTAGTCAGTGGAAGTAATAAACCCCTGGCTACTCTTCTTAAATCTGCAATAGAACGTTCTACTGAATGGGTTGAAATATGTTTAGATAATAATACTGGGGAAGTTTATACTATTTATGGTTTAGGGAACTGTGAGGGTTTTGGTGTTCCTTGGATGATAGGGAGTCCAAGCATTACTAAGCATAAGAAAGATCTATTGCAATACTCAAAACTTATAATAAAAGAAATGCTTAATCAGTTTCCCCTTATTCACAACTATGTGGACTCCCGGAACAAGGCACATATTAGATGGCTTAAACATATGGGCTTTAACTTCTATGACGAAAGGGATTTTGTAATAAACGGAGTGCCGTTTAAGTATTTCTATAAATGCAGGGAGTAAAAAATTATGTGTGATCCCGCAACTATTACGTTAATCTCAACGTTAACGATGTCTGGAATGCAAATGATGTCTTCCGTGCAAGGAATTAAAGCTCAAAATGAGAGAGCTGAAGCTCAGTCTAAGTCTGCTAATTTAGCTGCCAGTTATGACTATCAACAGCTTGCTACTAAGAGTTTAGAAACAGATGAACAGGCTGCTCAAGATAAATTACAGAGACAGTTGCAGGCTAAACGCGAACACAGTACTATTGCCGTGGCAATGGGTGAGGCTGGAGTTACCGGGAATAGTTCACTTCGAGTTCTCAATAATTCACTGATGCAAGGCTCATATGATGTAGGTGTAATTGAAGCTAACAGATTATCAAAACAAAGACAAATCCGTGGTGAAGTAGATGCTACTCAGGCAAAAAACATTAGCCGTCATGAGGAAGCTGAGAGTCAAACTATTAGTCCAGGCTTAGGCGCAATGAGCACGATTCTAACGGGTGTTGAGGGCGGTATGTCTGGTTATACTTTTGGTTCAAGTTTAACGGGCTTTAAAGGTTCCTTGTTTAAAGGAAAGACTGTCAAATAATCTTAAAAGATTTAGTCAAAGGAAATAATATATATGCCGAGGCAAACAAAGAAAAAAATTAAAGGACAAAAGCAAGTTGAAGCGCAGAAGACTTATGATTTTACAGTTCCAAAAAGAGAGATTCATGCTCGAAGAGTAGATCCAATGGAACAACAGTTTATTAGTCCGGGAGCTAAGAACCTTATGTCTTTTGTAGAACAAATTGGGAAAACTTCTCAAGCCGGTATACGCCTAAATGAAATGCTGGTAGGTGAACAGCGCAAGAAAGGCGCTCGATTAGGTGCAAGAGGAGAAAAACTCCCCCAAGGAAAACACTGGGCCTTTATAGAAGGTTATGAAGGCTTTAAAGGTGAAACTGCTACAGGAGATTACACAGGCAAAATGGAAGAACTATTCCAGAAGGCCGGTCAGTTATCTCCAAATGAATGGGATGGTGAAAAGGAAAAGATTAGTCAAGTGTTTATGAATGGGGCGACTGACGCCTTTATTGATAAATTTGTTCCCCGGGCTGCTAAAATTGAGGAACAGTTTGACACGAGATACCAAAAAGTTCTCAAGACTCAACTGGAAAATGATTATCTAACTGAAACACGTAAAATGGCGCAATCGGAGTTAGTGCGAATTTTTAATGATACAGAAATCATAAAGGAAAAGAAGGGTGAAGTATTACGTAAATCCTTAACTAATGAGCAAGACCGGGGCAAGAAACTTCAAATTGCTGACAAGACAGAGATCTCAACTCAATTTGTTGAGACAATAATTGAAAAGGCTTCTACTGATGGTAGACCTGATTATCTTGATTTTGCGTTTGAAGCAGATCCCAGTGGGTTTAAATTGATTGACCGCCCGGAGCTGGCTGATGCGCTTTGGGCAGGTTTAAGAACTGCACGAAGTAAAAAAGAGACATTAGAAAATAAGAAGATCGAGGATAAAAAGAAACTAATTGAAGATGCCAGAGACGATATAGAACGTCAAATTGTCTGGGCTTTAGAAACTAATGAACTTGATACTGCCGCTAAGAACATTGGTAAATATCAGTCAATCCTTGATCCTGATGATCTCTCTAAATATATGAAACGTGCTAACGCTTTAAGCCTTGAGAGTAGTTGGGCTAAAGTAAATAACGCTGAATGGTATCGCCTGGCTTACAAAAGAGCTGCCACTGGACGTTTAACCGGTGAAGATTGGGAAATGGCTAATAAATATGTGACACGTGACGGCTACATTGAGTTAGCAAAAGTTAACGCTAAAGGTAAAGAAGAGTTGGCAAAAGATGTTTGGGGTATGCGAGGAAAGTTTGAAAAAAAGAAGAATAGACTTCTTGATAATGTATCCCCTGTTAACCCTCTTACCAAAAAATACTTTGATGTCACTAATGGTAAAGCCAGAGCAGAGTATATTGATGACACTATGGATTTACTTTGTGAAGATTTTGTCCGAACAAATAGTTATGAAAAGCTGACTGTGGAGCAAATTATCAAATGGAGAAATGAAACCAGGAGAGATGCTTTAGAACAGTGGCCTATTATAATGGATATTTCTGCACAGATATCACAAGCAGCTTCCGGGAAAACTGCTCAACAAGTAAACACTGGTGGGGCACAAAAGCAAGTTGGTGGTCCACTATCACTTACAAATAGACTTGATGCTTTAAATCCCGCTAAAGAAGAAAAAGTAAAAAAGGAGTAAATTATGGCTGAGGCTGTAAACTTAAAAAATGAAGAGTTTGAATGGGAACCAGGAACGATTTCCACGGCTCTTAAAAATAAAGAAATAACAGAAGAACAAGGTACTAATCTATTTCTTGACTGGCGGCTCCGGGGCAACATGTATGACATGGAGCCTGACGAAGTTAAGGCCGCGATGGATCGAGGTAAAATGTCTGACGAACAGGTTGAAAGATACTTGAACAGAAAAGAGCATCCCATCTGGTGGATGACAAAAGATCTTGCTGCTGGAGCCGTTAAAGGTGTTGAAAAAGGTGTTGAAAACATCGCTACAACTTTTAATGAACTCCCTGGGATTACTCATGGGCTCGATGCCTGGAACTGGTTGATGGGAACAGCTACATTACCTGAACTACAGATTCAAAAAAAAGTAGATCTCGATACGGGTATACCAGAAGCTGAGGCTCTTCCAGGAAAGCTCATCGGCGGAATAGCTCAGTTTGCTACAGGATTTATTCCTGCTGGTAAGATGGTGCAAGCTTTGGGTATTGGTGTAAAAATTATGAACTCTGGTAAACTTGCCATGTTTGCTAAAGAGCTGCCTAAGCTTAGAGGGTTTATGCAGGCGTCTATTGAAGGCATGACTGCCGGAGCCGCTGCTGATTATTCAGTCTTTGATCCGTTCGAGGGGCGTGCAGTGGACTTCTTAGATGACCTGGGTGTGCTTCCAGAGTACTTAGATTTTATGACCACTAATGAAGATAACCCGGCTGCGCTGGAAAGGCTTAAGAATGTGCTTGAGGGCGCTGTGATCGGTGGAGCATTTGATACAATTTTGTTTGGTATTAAAGCATTAAAATCTGCTGCCTATCATAAATACTTTGGTGATCTGGATGAACTCGCTCGGGACTTAAATAATGTACCTAAGCTCTCAAAAGCTTACGATCAAGCTAAATTGGCTGAAATTGCAGATGCTGCTCAACGGCCAAAACTATCCGAAGGGGTAGATAAGGGTCCTAAAGAGATCGTTGAACCTGGGGCCTCTCAGGGAGCCGATTTTCACGAAGTTGACCTTGAAACCTTCAATCAGAGTCTTGAACCATCAACTCGATCAACTTTTCTGCATAAGTATAGTGCAGAAGAGGTAAATGGACATCAGTTTTATTTATCAAAAGATGGTGAAGCCGGAGTTGGTATATCTAATACTGGCGAAATTGTTAACCTGTTTAATAATTCAAGAATTAAAGGAATTGGTAAAGAGGCTCTTGACTTTGCGATATCTAAAGGTGGTCGGAGATTAGATTGCTATGATGGATATCTAACAGACTATTATTCAAAACATGGTTTCAAAGAAACTGGAAGGGAAGCCTGGAATGATAAATATGCTCCAAAAAATTGGGATTACAAAAAAGATGGAACTCCTGATGTTGTTTATATGGAGCTCAAAGCTGAACCTAAAGAACCAAAAGTTTTAAAAGGTAAAAGCCCTAAAATGGGTAAACTCAAAGAACAAGAGATCAGATCTTATAGGATCTTTAAAAAAGTAAAAGAAGGGGCAGAGCCTGAGTTTGCTGATACCTTTATTAAAAAGATGGAACACTTTGAAGATGTTGATCAGATTGTAAAGCATGTCTATGACGAGGCTGAAAGTATCATGAAGGCCGAACGTAAAACTAAAGGCCATGTGGCTACTGAGACTGCCTCTTCTAAGGAAATCAAAAAGCTGGCTGCTGTTACAGGTGGTGATCCGGACGGTATTATGAACCATATGCGAAATACCTATGGTGAAATAAAGGGAGCCACGACAAAGGCCCGTACAATGTATCGTACACTGGTAACCTATGCTGATCAAGTTAACATAATGTGCAAAGAGTATACTGGTGACGTATCAGAGACTTTACGGATTATTGAACATTTAAAACAGCTTCAAGAACTTCAGGCTATGGTCTACGGGATTCGCACCGAGTCTGGCCGGTTACTTAACATGCATAACATGAAGCATACTAAAGCTCGCTTTGATTTCACTGATTTTAAAGCAATGAAAAATCTGCCGGACTATGTTCAAAAAAACAAATCTAAGTTTGAAGATGTAATTAAAGAATATGCTAACAAGAGTTCAGCCGAAGAAAAACTTAAGTTCTCCCGCTTCTTAGGAAAAGGGGGGCTTATGCATTGGCTCTTGTCGCTCTCACAGGCTTCAAAATTATGGTCCCCAGTTACACATATGGTGAACACAACTTCACAGACTGGAGCCGTGGTTTTTAGATTAGCTGCCAGATCGTTTGGCTATGCTGCTATGTCTGCACAAAAGCTTGATCCCATCTATCTGAAGACTTTTGTAAAAGAATGTGCTGGCTTAGGGCAGGCTTTAAAAGTGTGCTTCAAGGGGCCAAGGGGCCTTAAGGATGTTAAGAAAACAGCTCTCAAAGAGGGGCTCACTATGAAACAGGCTCTTATGCAAGATCCAGAAATTGGTACTTTTTATAAAGCCTTCTTTGGACGAGAAGGTGTTATTGATCCTTCCGTTAAATGGGACGATGCTGAAATTTCATTGTCACAGGGGCCTTTGGCTAAAGTTGGTCGAAATATGGATGCTATTATTAAAATACCTTTTAACTTTCTATCTGGGGTTGACGAAGTGTTTAAAACCATAGGCACTCAGATGGACTACTATGCTCGGATCTACGGGGATGGTATTGAGAAGGGTTACCGAGGAGCTGATCTTGATAAGTTTTTTAAAAAGGCCGCAAAGCAGGGAAAGCCGGACTTCTTTAACGAAGCCTTAAAAGTAGGTAAGGAAGTAACCTTTCAGGATGACTTAGGTAAAATGACTAAGCATATTGAACAGGCCCTTAACGCTAACGCTGTTGGACTTGGTATTAGAATGTTCTTTATTCCTTTTTATAAAACTACAGTTAACCTGATGAAGTATGCTGGAAAGAATAGTGTATTAGGGTTAGGCTCTAAAACTGTTCGTGAAGGTTTGATGGCCGGTGGTGTAAAGACTTATGAAACCATCGCTCGAATTACTATGGGTACGGCTGCGATGTATTGGGCTTGGAATGCTTATGAAGATGGCATGATTACTGGAAGACTTCCTGCCGATCAAAGAGAAACTCTGCGCGCCGCTAAAGTGTTGGAATATGCGCACTATAATGAAAAAACCCGTGAGTGGGTGTCTATGCGAAGAGGAGATCCTTTTGCACTCTGGTTAGCTTTGGCTGCTGATTTTCACATGGCAATGGATGTTTATGCTCAGTATAAGGCCGGAGATATGGACAGAGAGTTTGAAGATGTCTTTGCTGCTTTCTTATCTGCTGCTGTTGAACCTACTATTAACGCCACTTGGATGAAGGGGATGAAAGATTTCATGGAGTTTATTGGAGATCCAGAGAAGTCTAAACATAAAGCTAAACGAGTTGGCTTAAAGCTGATAGAGGGTATGATTCCCGGAACAACCATGATCGATTATATTAACTCTGAGTTTGGAAATGATTCATATTATAGAGAGATGCATGACCTAACTGATCTCCTTTGGAAGAAACTTGACTCAACTAAACTCCTTCCAAGACGATGTCCTATTTATGGAACACCTGTTCCAAGAGAAAACCGCTGGCTCCATGCAGTTCATAAGAAAACCTTTACTGATGATCCGGTTTTATTAGAGATGGTACGGACCGGAACAAATGTCAAATCTCCCCGAGACTACTTAGAAGAAGGGGGCGTAAAGGTTCGACTTACTCAAAAGCAAGTTGATCAGTTTGAAGAAATCTATTCCAAATTCCCAGTGAAAGATGTGCTAACACGTATTGTAAAAAGTAAGGGATTTCAAACCATTGGTGATGACGCCACGAAAAGTGAAGTCTTAAGATCGGTTATATCAGAGTTTAGACAAGCCGCTAAAGGCTTATATCTGGCCGAAAACCCCGAAGTAACTCAAGAGCTTATTAATAAAATTGTTAACAGAGCTCAAGCTATTGCTGGCTTTATTGAAGCAAAAGATCCCTCTGCTGCGCTTTATCACTGGTCTCACCTAATAACCAGGTAAAGGATACAAATGTCTTATTATTCATTTATTAATTTTACTGGAAACGGATCGCAGACTGATTATGCGATTCCGTTTCCATATTTATATAAAACTCATATTAAAGTTTATGTCCAGGGGATTCTAAAAACGATTAATGTAGATTATAGTTTTCTGAATGCAAGTACAATTCAATTCGACTCTGCTCCTCTGGCAGACGAAATAATTACAATTAAACGCGATTCAAACAGAAGTGCGCGTCTTGTTGACTATCATAATGATAGTTTTCTCAAAGAATCCACACTTGATTTAGATAGTAACCAATTATTTTATCTAATGCAAGAAGCTTTTGATGCACTTACATTGGCCGGAAATGAAGATGGTGAAATCTTTACTTCCCCAGAAGCAATTCTTAACGCTATCACAGGAACAGTAGATGTTGAACATTTAGTTGCCAGCCTTAACTCTCCGATCGGATATTGGGCACAGATCCATGATCATGATGCTATCTATGAGTACAACGAAGATGGAACCAGTGTTTACGATTATGGAGTTATGGGTGATGGTGATGCTCGAATAACAATTACTGAAGATCGGATTGACACTGTTGTAGCCGATACTGA
>Ga0114922_10005796_pt1 | contig 11369 bp, 14 predicted proteins | sample AartaG_FD_100975 | JGI IMG/M metagenome (GOLD analysis project Ga0114922, IMG submission 100975) | Deep subsurface microbial communities from Aarhus Bay to uncover new lineages of life (NeLLi) - Aarhus_00045 metaG | ecosystem: Environmental > Aquatic > Marine > Oceanic > Sediment | place...
AGAGTATAGACTTCTTTTAAGAGAAGAATCTGCTGATACTAGACTGAGCCATTATGGGCATAGTTTTGGTCTAATAACTGATGAGGTTTATGAAGCTGTAAAACTTAAAGATAAGCAAATTAAAACAGGTGCGCAACTTCTTGAAGATACAAAGTTTACACCAAACAAAGAGTTTATAGCTAAACTACAAGAGATGGGTGAGCAACCTATAAAAGATATCTCATCTGCGCAACAGCTTATCGCTAGAAAAACATTTGATATAGAAAAAATGCTTCTTTTAGTTCCTGAACTAGAACAATATGATGAGTATATAAAAGAGGAGATTCTAGTAGAGGGGAAATATGCTCGTTATATAGAGAAACAAAGTTTAGAGATTCAGAGAATGAAAAAATATCTCAAAATAACTATCCCTGAGGGGTTTGACTTTAAAAAGGTGAGTGGACTCAGTAAAGAGGTTGTGGAAAAATTAGAGTCGTTTAACCCACCAACTCTACAAGCGGCGATGAATATTAGTGGAATCACACCAGCAGCAGTTGAGATTTTACATGTTTATATAAGAATCGACAAAAGAAATGAAAAAAACGGGAAAAATAATGCGTAACTTTTATTATGTTCATACAGGTCACAGAATAGGTTTAGATAGATTTCGTAGAGCGTGTGCCATCATTAACGCTCTTGGTGATGAAGAGATTACCCTTTTGTGTTCAGACTTTAGAATCGCTCAAGTAGCGCGTGACTTTGGTGTTAAAAATTCTGTTGGGATAGATGTTGTAAGAAATATTCCTCAAATTGCTCAAAATGGTGATCAGTTGATTTTTGATTCTGATGAAGCTAATCCTATTATGCTTGAAGATATGAAATTGTATTTTTCAAAATTTATACATATTAAAAGTGATGAAATTGCAATTGATAATAAGTTCTTTCATAGATATGAGAAGAGTATCCCTATATCTTTTTTCTTTGGTGATGATGATTATGAAAAAGATTTAGAAAAGAATCTAAGTTTTTTAAATACTTTAAAGCCAGAGCTACAATTAGGGTTTTATTATTTCTTAGATTATGAAGATTCTTTAAAAGAGAAGTTTGAGAGTTATCATGAGTTTGAATATTATGATGAGATGATACAAAAAACAGATATTCTTATCACAGCTTCACCACAAGCAGTTTTAGAGAGTTTAGCATCATCGGGTAAACCCATATATTTTCAAAGAGAAGATTACACAGATGACTTTAGAGAGCTATTTTTAAGTTTAAATATTCCAATAATTGATAATTATGATAATAATAGATTATTAAGTATTTTAGAGACAATAGATAAGCATAAATACAATTCTATAGAACAAAATAGTAACAAAATTGTAAATTTAATAAAAAAAAACTTAAACTTTTAATTAATTAAAAGTTTTTTGCTATATAATAGGCTTTTAAAATTCACACTAAAGTGAGAAAATATGGAAAATAATAGCCGTAGAGGTTTTATGGGAAAAGCATTTGGTGCTGTTGCAGCAGTCGGTGCAGTCGGTTCATTAGTTGCTATGAAAAAATCTTGGGATCCACTTCCAAGCGTTAAAGCAGCTGGTTTTACAACTCTTGATATGTCTATATATGAAGAGAATGTTATGGTTACTGAGAAATGGAGAGGGAAGCCTATCTTTGTTTTAAAGAAATCTGCAGAAGTTATGAGTAAAGAAAAAGGTAATGCAGAAGCAGAAGCTAGAAATATTAAAATTGGTAATGACAATTTTATGATAGCAATAGGTCTTTGTACACACTTAGGTTGTATTCCGGCATTTAGAAAAGATTCAAATGACTTTTTATGTGCTTGTCACGGTGGAATGTTTGATGCATCTGGCTTAGTAACTCAAGTACCACCACCACGTGGTTTTGACATCCCTCCATTTAAAATAGATGGAAATAAGTTAGTACTTGGTGAGGTTGGTCCAGAGTGGCAAGCTATGAAAGATAATGGCGTTACGCTTTAAATAAAAGGAGGATAAATGGCACACTTTACAAAAGCAACAAGTGTTAAAGATTGGTTTAACCAACGTTTAGCAGTTGAAAAAGTAGAAAAAGTAATGATGTCGGAATATTGGATTCCGAAAAATATTAACTTCTTATGGGCAATGGGTATGGTTCTTGTAATCACATTCGCAATGCTTTTAGTTTCTGGTATATTTTTATTAATGTACTATGTTCCAACAGTTGATGAAGCATTTTATAGTGTAAATTACACTATTATGAGAGAGGTTGACTTTGGTTGGTTGTGGAGACATGTTCATGGTGTTGCGGCATCTGTTGTTTTCTTAATTATCTATATTCACATGTTTACAGGTATCTACTACGGTTCTTATAAAAAAGGTCGTGAGATGATTTGGATCTCTGGTATGCTACTTTTTGTTGCATTTTCAGCAGAAGCATTTTCAGGATATATGTTACCATGGGGACAAATGTCTTACTGGGCTGGTATGGTTATCACTAACTTATTTGCTGGTGGTTCATTACATGCTGATGGTCTTGTTGAGTGGATTCGTGGGGATTATGTTCCTGCTCAAGCATTCTTAGGTCGTTTCTTTATGTTACATGTTCTTCTTATTCCGATTGCTATTATGGGACTTATTGGGCTTCACTTTGCAGCTCTTAGAATTCCACATGTTAACAATCAAGATGGTGAAGAGATTGATTTTGATGTAGAAGCTGAGAAATATTTAGCTGGTAATAAAGCTGAATCTAAAGTAATGAGATTTGCTAATGACTTTATGTCTAAAGATATGATGGTAGTAGGCATTTATCTAATATTCTTCTTCTATTTAGTATTTTGGAATTATGGTTTTGCAATGGATCCTGTAAACTTTGACCCTGCTGATGGTCTGAAAACTCCAGCACATATTTATCCTGAGTGGTATTTCTTATGGTCTTATGAGATTCTTCGTCCATTTAGTATTGATTTAGGTCTTATATTATTTGCATTTGCTCAAGTTATATTTGTTCTTTTACCATTCTTAGATAGAAGTCCAAACACTGTTCCTGCAAATCGTCGTGGATTATTTGCAATTTGGTTTTGGGTAATGCTTGCAAACATGATTATTCTAACGGCTATGGGTAAACTACCTCCAGAAGATCCGTATAGCCAAATTGGTTTTGTTTCAGCGATATTATTTGTTGCTCAGTGGTTACTTCTACCAGTAATTACAATGTTTGAAAAAAAAGTATAAGGAGAAAGAAATGAAAAATAAAGAACCATTAATATTAGCTGTAGTAGTATTCTTCTCTCTTGTAACTTATTATCTTGTTGAGCCTTTTGCTCATCATGTACTACATAAGAAGGTAGTAGAAGCACCAAGTGAAGGTTTTGCATATACAGACTTACCAGCTTTAACAAAAACTGGTAATGCAGCAGCTGGCCAAGATTTAATTATGAATGCTGGCTGTGCTGGTTGTCACTCAATAGATGTAGCTGGTATGCCAGCTCCTATGGATGCAGTAACAGCTGCTCAAAGTTATGGTGTTAATCCACCAGATTTAAGCAATGCTGGTGCAATTTATGATGCTAAATTCTTAGCTGATTTAATTAAAAATCCTGCACACGCTTTAAAAGTTGAGCATAAATTTGATGAAGCTAAAGGTCAAATGCACCCAATGGTACCATTTTATGGAATGGGTGGAGATATAGACCAAGAGATAGCTGATATGGTAGCTTATTTACAATCAATCGCTGTTGCACCTGCTGATGTAACACCTGCAATGGCATATGAAAATGCTTGTGGTAGATGTCATGCAGTAAGTTATGAAAACTGGACTCAAATTGGTACTAAGCCAAGCTTTAAACATGAAAAAGATTCTTTAGCTTATGATATTAAAGTTTTAGAGTATCAAGATTCATTAAAAGCTTATATGGGTAAACTACCTCCAGATTTAAGTATGTATATCCGTTCTCGTGGAGATGACTTCCTTAATAAACTGATTGAAAATCCTCAAAACATTCTTGAAGGAACTGCAATGCCTCGCGTTGGTGTAACTGCAGATGCTGCTGCGAAAGTTATTGAGCATATGAAAGATGCTGGTGATACTAAGCGTCATGAAAGAGAATCAATTGGGATGAATGTTATGATATATATCATAATCTTTGCTATCTTTGCTATTCTTTGGAAAAAACAAGTTTGGAGAGATTTACATTAATTTGTAAACTCTTTATTCTAAAAAGGCTAGGAGTTTAAACTTCTAGCCTTTTTTTTTGCCAAACTCTTTGGTAAAAAAATAAATCCTTACCCTTAAGCTATTATTTATAATCTGCTATAATCTATCTTATGAGATTCAGACAACTAAAAAAACAATCACAAGAAAAACAATCACAACAAGTTGAGCAAAAGACGCAAGTTAATTATGCTAGATATGTAGATAGAATCAAAGCATTTATAACAGATATGTTTATGATTTATGCTCCTATACTTTATATTATCACTTATCTCTTTATGGGTGGCAAAGAGGATTTTCAAGCATCCCAGTACGCTCCGTTAATAGGGGTAAGCATATATGGATTCATATATGCAATTCTCTTAAGTAAACTAGGACAAACCCCAGGTAAAAAAGCATACACTATTATGGTCGTAGATGTAAAAACAAAAGAGAAGATATCTTTTGTAAGAGCATTATGCCGTTTTATAGCATTTTTATTTTCTGCTACTATCCTTTTAGGGCTATTAGTTCCATTTTATAGAAAAGACAACAGAGCGTTACATGACTTATTATGTGGCACAATTGTTATAAACTCTAAAGAAAACACTTATTAGATGTGACTTTATTGTAGTAAATGTGTAACAATTTAGACGAAATACACAAATAGTTAATAAAATGTAAATAATTCTCTCGTTTAAAGTTAAATTAAAAAACTTAGATATATAATATTTGCAATTGTAATATATCACAAAATATAAAAAGTGATAGTGGAATAACAATTGCTGTTAATTCACTATCACTTTCAAAGTGGTATAACACAAACAAAACAGGAGAATCAAATGAAAAAAATTTTACTATCGGTTGCTGTTGCAACAATGGCACTATCAACAACTGCAAGCGCTTTAGAAGACATTAAGGTAACGGGTGATGCTAAAGTTTGGTATGAAACTGACAATGCTGGAACTCCAGGTGATATGTTCAATAAGACAGATGCATCAGCAGAGGTTGTTTTTAAATTAGGCATGACTGGTAAACAAGGTGATGTTGGTTTTGGTGCTGAATTAACTCAAGGTTCTACTATGGGTCTTGAAGGTGTTTTAGTTAATGGTGTTCGTACAAATGCAAACAACTTAGCTAATCAAACAGGAACTGGTGACATGTATGCTAGTAAATTATATATTACAGCTCCAGTAGCTCCAGATACAATTGTAAAATTAGGTCGTCAAGAACTTAACACTCCATTTGCATTTACTGAAAAATGGAATGCTCAACAAAATAACTTTGATGCAGCTGTATTTGTTAATAGTTCAGTTTCTGATTTAACTGTTATTGGTGCTTATGTTGGTCAAACAAATACTGACGGTACAAATCATAAAGCTACTCAAGAGTTTAATCAATTATTTAATGGTGCTTTTGCTTTAGCTGCATTATATAAAAATGATTCTCTTGCTGTAAATGCTTGGGCTTATGAGTTACCAAGTGTTGCTAAAGCATTTTGGGTAGATGCTGGTATGAGTGTTGGTCCTGTTGCTTTAAAAGCTTATGTTGCTACAATGATGCCAGCTGCTGCAAATACAGATGATACTCTTGGTTTTGCATTAAGTGCTGCTACTGATATATCTGGAATTAAACTTTCTGCTGCTGCTTCAATGATTGGTGAAGACGGTGCGTTAGCACTTGCAAATGTTGCAACTAACTTCAAGAAAACTAAATTACCAACTGCAGGTGTATATACAGATGGTAAATTTGTTGCTCTTCCAGATTCAACTGCTTTCAAAGTTAAAGCAGCTACAAAAATGGGTGACACAGGTTTAGCTCTTCAAGCTGTAAATAATACTAATGGTACAGATGATACTAAAGATACAACTGAAATTGATTTAATCATTTCTCAAAAAGTTGGAGCATTTAACCTTAAAGGTATAGTTATGCACCGTATGTTCTCTGATGATGCAACTGATACTGCTTCTGGTGGACAACACGTTCGTGTTATCGCTTCTGTTAAATTCTAAGAATTTCACAATAATTTAAACATTCAAGCATTGCTTGAGTGTTTATACTCCTAATTTCACTTTCTCAGGTGCAATCAATCAAATTTATTTAAAGTGATACTATGAAAAAAATAATTTTATTTTTAATCCCTATGCTCTTTTTAGCTTGTTCAAAAACCCCTTTTAAAGAAAACAAACCCCTTTTAAACTCCTCATTAGTATATATATATGTAGAAGAAAATAGTAATTTTAATGATACAATAATTGATCCATGTTACGAAATAAGATTAGATAGTACAAAAATAGATGGTTGTATTAAAAGTGAGAATTTCATTGAATTAAATAACTTAGAATCAAAAAAAATAATAATTACAGCAATTAGAAACGATATTGAAAAAAAAGAATTAATAATTGATTTAGACAAAGGTGAAACATACTTTTATAAAATTAGCACCGGTTCCGATAAATTTAATGATTTTAATATTAATCGAGTTGAGAAAAAACTTGCACTTCAAGAGATTAGTAAAATGAACTTTTTTAATGCACCTAAAAAAAATAAGAATTTTTTAGAAGTGATAAGCACTACTACAATAAGTAAAATAGAGAATCCAATATCAAAAACTGATGAGATAAATAAGGCTTATAAACTTAAAGTAGATGGCTTAATCACAGAAAAAGAGTATCAAAAACTAAAAACTGAAATACTAGCAAAATAGTATTTTAGTTACTTCCCTTAAACTTTCCATATTTTAACCCATATCAACTTTTTTTTATATACAAAAGATATAATACCCCTATTATTAGTAAAGGGAGTATTATGCTGATTGATAGCTATGATAGAGTAGTTGATTACCTTAGAGTGTCAGTTACTGAGAGATGTAATTTTAGATGTCAGTACTGTATGCCGGAAAAACCTTTTTCATGGGTTCCAAAAGAGAATCTACTCTCATTTGAAGAGCTGTTTGAGTTTATGAAAATAGCTATAGATGAGGGTGTGAAGAAAATTCGTATAACTGGTGGAGAACCATTACTTCGTGAAGATTTAGATAAATTTCTAAAAATGATTTACGATTATGAACCTAGTATAGACTTAGCGATGACAACGAACGCTTATTTACTAAAAGGTGCAGCACAGAAACTAAAAGATTCTGGATTACAAAGAATTAATGTTTCCATCGATTCTTTAAAACCTGATGTCGCTTTTAAAATCGCTCAAAAAGATGTTTTAAAAAATGTTTTAGAGGGTGTTGATGAAGCTCTAAAAGTTGGTTTAAAAGTAAAAGTAAATATGGTACCTATGAAAGGTATGAATTCTGATGAGATTATAGATATACTTGAGTATTGTAAAGAAAGAAGTATGTCTATAAGATTCATAGAATATATGGAGAATCAATTTGCTTCAAAAGATATATCTGGACTAAAATCACCTGAACTTTTAGAGATATTAAGAGAAAAATATGAGTTTAGTGATGATGGCTTTGATGGCTCATCACCATCTCATTACTATACTATGAAAGATGGTTATAGATTTGGAATTATAGAACCTTATGAGGATGATTTTTGTAAAAAATGCAATCGTATAAGACTTACTGCTGAGGGGAATCTGATTCCTTGTCTTTATTTTGATGAGGCTATGAGTATAAATGAGTGTATTAAAAAAGGTGATATTAAAGGTGCTGCTTTAGTTTTAAAAGAGGTTGTGAGAACAAAACCAGAAAAAAATCGTTGGGGTGGTGATGATGCAGAAATCTCAACTCGTGCTTTTTATGAAACAGGTGGATAATGTATGGCGAGTATTGATGAAATAAAAGAGAGTATAGGATATTTTAAAGTAATATTTTGCATTTTAATCGCTGTAAATGTTTCTTTGGTCGCGTGGCTATATAAAAATTATGAATTACTTGGAGTAATAGATGCTATTTTATTACTTAGTTTGTCTATAATTACGACAGTAGGAATAATCTATGTAAATAGAAAAATCTTATTAAAAATCAGTAGTTTAAGGGATTTGTAATGGAATTATTAAAAATCACTATATTTATAATTGTATTTGGTGGAATTATTTTTTCAGTATATGAAGCTTTAACTTATTCCAGTAAATTACATAAAAATTGAGTTAGATTAATTGTCTGTTTATCTAGTAGAACATTTTTATAGTATTCAAGGTGAAGGAAGATACACGGGAGTACCGTCAGTATTTTTCCGTTTTGGTGGCTGTAATATGAAATGTGAGGGCTTTGGCTGTGAAGAAGTAGCACCTGATGGAACAGTTGTTCTTGGTTGTGATACAGTCTATGCTGTAAACAAAGAGCATTTTTCTCATAATTGGATTCCTATAAACAAATCTAATGAACTTTTAAATGTATTAAATCTCTATGATTTACCACATCCAGTTGATATAGTTTTAACAGGTGGTGAGCCTTTAATTTATGCTAATGATATAATATTTGTTGAGTTTTTAGAACACTTACATAAAAAAGGTCATACTATTACTTTTGAAACAAACGGCTCTATAGCAGTTGATTTTGAAAAATATCCAATATATAAAGAGTGTATATTTGCACTTTCTGTGAAACTTACTAACTCTAATGAACCTTTACATAAAAGAGTGAAGGGTGATGTTATCTACTCTATAGGCTCAAATGCTTCAGAGGCTTTTTTTAAGTTTAGTATAGATAGAGATTCTATAAACCTAGGTTTAGAAGAGGAGATAAATAGTATAACTATGCATTCTCCAAAAACAAAGGTTTATTGTATGCCAGTAGGTGGAGATAAAAAAGAGGTTGAAGCTAACACAGAACCACTTATAGAGTTTTGTAAAGTAAAAGGTTATAACTTTAGTGATAGACTGCACATAAGAGTTTGGGATCAAAATAAAGGGGTCTAGATGATAATAAGAAAACTATTTAAATTCGAAAATGCTCATATAGTACGAGGTTGTTCAACTATAAAATGTAGAAGTTCTCTTCACGGACACTCTTATAAAATAGAGATTTTGTTTGAATCTAATTTTTTAGATAATGGTCAAATGATTTATGATTTTGGATTAATGAAGCAAAATATGAAAGCATTGGTTGAGAGTTTTGACCATAGTATTGCTATCTGGAATGGTGATTCTCAAGAGTATATAGCTGATATGCAAAAACATTCCGATAGATGGGTATTACTTCCTGTATCACCCTCTTGTGAACAATTCTCTCGTGTTATTTTTCTTATGATTGATAAACTTTTGGAGCTTACATCAAGTGTAAATGGCGAAAAAGAGGTGAGAGTAAATAGTATTATTGTTCATGAGACAGATACTGGTTATGCACAATGTTTTAGAGAGGATGCTTACTCGAAAAATATGGGTGAGATTAAGTTTGAAGATATTATTTTTTCAGATGAAGTGAAAAATGATTGGGGTGATAATCAACTTTGGGAAAAAATAAAAAGAGCTGAGAATTTCATAAACCCCAAAGAGGTTTAAGAGGTGATTAAACTCACTTGCTCCTTAGTAGTAAACCCAAATCTTGTTGGAATTACATTTACAAAACAATCTTTTTCCAATAATCCACAACTCTCACTAATCATAATATAAGAGTTTGCATTTGCAAGTGGTGAGATCATCCCCGGTGCAAAGTGTTCAGAAGCTATAAAAAATTCACCATCAAATACTCCAGGAACTAAAGTTCTTCTTCCAGCACGCAGTTTGTAATCACTTTTCATTTTTGCTTTAATAGTGTTTAAATATTTTGAGCTATCAGCACTTAAAGCGAGTATGATACTTTGCCCAAAAAGTTCAAAGTTAAGTGCAGCAGCAAGAGGATTTCCCGGTAGATTCAATACAAAAGTATTGTTGATTTTACCAAATGTAGTTGGTTTTCCCGGTTTTATCTCAATTTTATCAAAGAAAATATCATAACCAAAGGCGCCAAAAGCCTCTTTTGTATAATCAGCATCACCAACACTCACACCACCAGAAGTTATAATAAGGTCAGAATCTAATGCACTCTGTATATGTGCTTTTAAATCTTCTAATGTATCTTTTGCTGTTCCTAAAAAATCAACCTCACAACCAAGCTCAATGGCACGCGAGAGTAGAGTAGGTGTATTGGTATTATAAAGCTGATAATCAGTAACATTTTCAAAATGCATCTTTAGTTCACTTCCAGATGCAAAAACAGTTACAAGAGGCTTTTTATAAACCTTAATATGTGAGATTCCTTGGGAGGCTAAAAGAGTGATTTGATGAGCATTCAGCTTATCTCCACAACTTAAAAGTAAAGATTCTTTTTGAATATCTTCACCTGATAAGCGAATATGTTTTGATAAAGTTAAATTGTTAGGAAGAGTAACACCATTTATAGATTCTTTTGTATCTTCAATAGGCACTATACATTCACAACCCTGAGGAATCTTTGCACCAGTCATAATCTTTATAGCAAAACCAGAGACCAAAACCTCTTTAGAATTATCACCAGCCAATATAGTATGTGCAACTTCAACAGATTTTCCAGCATCTGAGATTTTAACAGCGTAGCCATCCATTGCAGAGTTGTCGTAAGGTGGTAAATTGTGAGTCGCTATCACGTCCTCTGCTAAAATATATCCTAATACTGATTCGATTGGTAATAATTTTATAGATTTATTTGTTACATTTTTATATATTAACTCTAACGCTTTTTCTACAGATACGGCCATGTTTACCTCATTATTGTAATATTCCACTATGAATGAAATGTATGATATGAGTATTGTAACACATAACTTCGGTGTTATGTCGGTTTTAGGCGTTATCTTGGTTAATCTTTTTATGCTTTTAAGTACAAAAGATTTAAAAAAATACAGAAGAAAACACACTCTTTTTATGCCAATTGGTATGACAATGATAGGTATGATTCTTTTTACAGGCATCGTGATGATGGCTGCAAAACATTTAGACTTTAGTATAGAAAATATTGTGATGATACTTTTTGTTACAATATTAATTATATTAGAAAATAAACGCTCTTCAACACTGAGGTATACTAACCCAAATGAAGAGAATAGTTTTACTAACTATAAAAAGTATGCAATTAAAATCTTTGCTTTAGAAGTTTTTACTGTTTTATCTATCTCATTTTGGATGTGGATGTGATATATGTTTTTTTAGATGAGAATCCAAAACAAAATATTACACTCAAAGGTGAGTTACATAAATACCTAATAAAAGTTCGTCGTCACGAA
>Ga0114922_10005797_pt1 | contig 11365 bp, 6 predicted proteins | sample AartaG_FD_100975 | JGI IMG/M metagenome (GOLD analysis project Ga0114922, IMG submission 100975) | Deep subsurface microbial communities from Aarhus Bay to uncover new lineages of life (NeLLi) - Aarhus_00045 metaG | ecosystem: Environmental > Aquatic > Marine > Oceanic > Sediment | place: Aarhus...
CTTTTGCTTTTGCCCAACGCCCAATGGCCGTCGGACCCGAGCAACCGACAATCACCCCGCACACCGCAATAGTAATCACATCGACAAACAAGTGGCGACGATTACGCTCATGACGAGGGTCGGGCAGCGACTCGAAGTGCTTGACAATTGAACTCAAAGGTACGGTTACAGGTATATTGGTGTCACTGGTACAGTTACAGGTATATTGGTGTCACTGGTACGGTTACAGGTATATTGGTGTCACTCATCGGCAGTCTCCTTCTGCAACAAGTCCTCGCCGCTCCATTCGGCGAACCTGCATAAGATATAACCGATGACGACCCATCACGCCAGACACCCCAAACTACCCATTTATGCGCGCTGGCCCTGCCCCTTCCCTCCACCGGCGTTACCCGGCTTCAACGGTACTACGGGGCTGTCGTGCCGTCCCGTAGGGACGAAGTGAGCTTAGCAGCCTGTTGAAGAAGTCGTTTCCGGTCGCCCAAGTGTAACGCCACCCCTCGTAGGTGGCGCTATACGGCGATTGTCGTCGCCCCAAGGGGCGACGCTACATTGTTCAACAGGCTGTTAGCCCGTCTTCCAGGCAATATCGGCAATCGGTTCGGCGGTCGTGTCTAATAATAGGGCTCTCCTCCAAATCAGTTGAGTGGGGGAGGCCACGAAAAGAGAGTGGACACCGACGATATTCCGGCTCAATCATCGGTTTGAGAGAATCGTCCGGTTTAGCTGAGGTGTCGTACGGTGTCCAAGCCGAGTATGACACCATTCTTCTCTTGGTGTCGAGTGAAGGTGACCCACCAAAGCGTAAGAATGCTGAATGTCGAATTCTGAATGCTGAAATCCCACTCTCGGCCCCGCGTTTCATTTTTCATTCAGCATTCTTAATTCACCCTTCCGCCTTCATCCTTCCGTGTCATGGGGGGTGGCTCACGTCTTCAGGACGTGGGGGACTCGATGACCGCGTTCACGAAGGCGTATAGCGAAGGCCCAGAGCGCCCGAAACATATGGATCATCATGTCGATCCGAGATTTGCAGGTGCTTCGGTGGGCCGGACGTCGTGCTCTTCACCCAGGGCTGTGGCGATTTCCGTACGCAAAACTTCGATCTGCGTCATGAGTGGTTCAAGGACGTCCTTGTCGCTCTCGCCGCCGGCGGCACAGGCCGAATGCAACAAGTTAAGGGCCTCAGTCACGGTGGCGAGGTTGGATCGTTCCCTTGCCCTGATGGCGTCGACGGCGCGCCAGAATTCGTCATAGAAATCCTTGAACTCGTCTTTCTTGCGCAACGGTCTGTGTTTCGGGAAACGCCCTGCGGCAAGTTCGCGGAGGTAGCCCTCAACCACGTATAAGGGACCACAAAGGCGGTGGGTCATCACAAAACCCCACAAGCCCAAGGCGACGGACAATAGCGCGGCAAACGCGACTGCGGCGAACACCAATACGAGTGTGTTCTCCCACACATGGACTGCGGCCGGGTTCAACACCCTTGCCCGTGCCTGTTGGTGAAGGACGCCGAAGAGCACCGCGCTCATGATCATGCAGGCAAAGAACACGCCCAACACGACCCACACGGTGTACTTCCACTGGAAAGCGGGGTTTATGAGACGCAATCGCCGCCGGCGCCAGGTCCTGGCCGATTCCCGGTTCGCTCCTGTACTCGTCATTGTCTAGCCCTTTCTTCACTCGCCGATGCTCGAGCCGCCCCGACCGGCGTTACTCTTTGCCATAGCATACGTTATGAATCGCTCCCATGTGGGGTCGAAACCGATCGGACTTGGCACAACGCTCCGCCTACCCCGTAACTCGGGTCCCATATCGGTACAGGTTGCCGGTGCGTTCTTGGAGTCATATCCGGAGTAATGTTTATCGGAGCCCGGCAACCGGACGGCGTCGTACCGTCAGTTCTCGCGGCAGACTGTCAGGTCCGAATCACCAGGTATTAGTGTATCGATTTGCCAGTCGTGAATCTGGATCGTAGATTTGGCTAAACAGACCACTAAGGGCAAACCAATCGCAAGGTTGGGACGCAAAGCGTTGAGTCCGTCTTCACTGAGGTGGATTGTCGCGCTGCCCAAGAGACCTGTAGGAAACGGGATTCTTGGTTAACGCCATTGAAGTACGGAAGGAGCGTCCCTATGTTCGCACGATTCCCCTGGGCCGTACCACGTCGTCGCCGAGCCGCCGTGGCCGTCCTCGTCTGCTTCATGCTTCCGGTTCTGATGGGGATCGCCGTCCTGACAATCGACGTCGGCGTGCTATACAACACCCGCGCGGACCTGCAACGAGCGGCGGACGCCGGAGCGATGGCCGCCGCCGCGGCCCTGTCGAACTGCCAGTTCTCCAGGGACCCGCTGGAGCTGGCCCGCGAGGAGGCGATCAAGCTGGTCGAGGCCAACCCGGTCCTGGGTCAGAAGATCACGATCGACCCGCAGACGGATGTCATTTTCGGGCGAGGAAACTACGATCCGGTTTCCAACACTTACGACTTTGTGCCCACCAGCGTCCTGCCCGACGCCGTTCGGGTGCGTGTACGGTGCACTGACGACTCACCCAACGGCCCGGCGGATCTCTTTTTTGCGGGGTTCTTTGGAAAGGCGAACAGCGACGTTTCCGCCTCGGCGACGGCGGCCATCACACCGCGCGACATTGTGGTCACGGCCGACATATCCGGCTCGCTCAGGTTTGACAGCCTGCTTAAGTACTATAGAACCAAGAGAATCAACAACTACGACGTCTGGGACGCATTACCCGGCGGGGCGGACGAAATTGGATGGGGCGTGTGGGAACCGGACGAGCTTCCCGCAGATCTGACTCAGGCCGCCGGGCCCGGCTGGGGCTTTTTCAAGAAGCTCTACTACGGCTACCACCTTAGTTCCACTTACCGTCCTTCCGACGACCCTGGGTTCATTGAACTCAAGAAGAGTCACCGCTGGAACAGCGCCGATTTGGCTGACTATGTGCGGGATCTCGGCTACAACGACGAGGAGATCGACGCCATCCTCAAGCCGTACAACGAGAGATACTACAGGAATCGGGCCGCGGTGGCCCTGGGTCTGGTGTACTGGAACAGCGGGATGTCCGGCGGGCTGTGGGAGAACCGAGGTGTCAGGCCGTCTGCGGCAGGCAACGGGAATAGGACAATCGGAGACGGCGAACTCGAAGGACGCGAGAGACTCTTCGACAATTCGCTCTCGTATTCAAAGAACATCTGGCGCGATTACACCAATTATATGAGGAACGAGCGTAATTTCCGCTATCGCTTCGGCGCCAAAACCTTCGTCGATTACTTGATTATGCAGCGAGTGAATCCCTCGCTGACACCGGAGTTGGCCCACACCCCCCTGCAGCCGCTCCAGGCAATTAAGGACGCCATCACCTTCATGGCCGGGTTGCTCACCGAGCGCGACACGACCGACCTGGTATCGTTGACCACCTACAGCACCAAGGGCATCCACCGTGTCGACCTGACCGACAATTTCCTTGAGGTCAGCGACCGGCTCAATGAGATGAGCCCCTACGGTTCAACGAACATGGGGGCGGGGCTGGAGCGCGCCATCGAAGAGCTTACCGGCCCGCGCAACCGACTCTTCATGCGCAAGGTCATCGTTCTGATCACCGACGGATACGCCAACATAGACCGACACGGTCGGTCGTCGAGCGGGAGAGGCAAACACTATGCCATTGAGGAGGCGGAACGGGCGGCCGAACTCGGAATACAGATCATCACCGTTTCCGTGGGGCAGGACTCGGATCAGAACCTGATGAAGAGGATCGCCAAGATCGGGCACGGCGACCACTTTCACGTGGAGGGCTCGGTTGAGGAATACAGCGCCGATTTGATAGACATTTTCACCCAGATCGGCGGGCGCCGGCTGGTCGATTTGATCGAGTAGCCTCACTATCGGGGCATCCTGCGGTCGAACCCACACGAGAACGTGTAGAACAAGTTCTCAGCGTCTCATCTGGCCGGCTGGAAACCCGGTCCCATAATGATCTCGAGATAAGTTCCAAGAAAACGGACTCACCTAAGTTAACATATTTTGCTTCCGCTTGGCCGGAATCGTAAGGTTGGCTTGGAACCTGTCTCAAAACCGTGGCACGGGCATCTCGCCTGGGGATTGCACTGGCTGTAAGCCGGTGCCACAGGGATCTTGGGATAGGGTCTTTGCAGTTCGCATCGGCAGGCCAATCGCAAGGCTGCGGCGTAAAGCGCTGAGTCAGTCTTCAGATGGCCGGATTGTGCGCTGCCCAAGAAACCCGCGGGGAACGGGGGCCTTGGTTAACCAGTTCGGAAGTGGAAAGGAGCACACCTTTGATGGGCCGATTACGACAACCTCCATTGCACGGTCGCCGCGCTGCCGTGGCCGTCCTCCTGATGATCATGCTGCCTGTTATTCTGGGAATTGCCGCCCTGGCGATTGATGCCGGCGTGATTTACAACACGCGAACGGACCTGCAACACACGGCTGACGCAGGCGCGATGGCCGCCGCCGCCGCACTGTCGACCAGCGTGTTTGTGGACGACCCGCTGGAGGTGGCCCGCCAGGAGGCGATCAGGCTTGTCGAGCGCAACAATGTCCTGGGACGTCCCGTTACGCTCGACCCGCAGGTGGATGTTGTTTTCGGGCGGGGCAACTACGATCCGGTCACCAACACGTACAATTTCGTACCCACAACGGTTCTGGCCGACGCCGTTCGCGTGATCGTCCGTTGCACCGAGGGTTCCCCAAATGGCGCTACGGACCTCTATTTTGCGGGGCTGTTCGGATTAAGCAGCACCAACATCTCCGCATCAGCGACGGCGGCCATCTCTCCGCGCGACATCGCGGTCACGGCTGACGTGTCCGGGTCGACGCGGTTCGACAGCCGACTCAGGGATTACCAGACCAAGAAGGTCAATACCTACGACGTGTGGGATGGGTTGCCCGGAGGGGCGTACGAGGTTGACAGTACGTGGGCCACGGACGAGATTCCCGCCGATGTGTCTCAAGCCGCCGGACCGGGGTGGGGCTATTTCAAGGAGCTCTGCTTTGGACACAAACCGGATGAGGATGGCTACACTCCTGGGGCCGACCCCGGGCTCATCGAGCTACAAAAGTATGCGACGTGGAACGACACGGATCTATCGGACAGCCTGTCGAGTCTTGGGTACAACGCGGACGAAATCGACGCGATCATGAATCCGTATAACGAGGATTATTACAAGAACCGTGTCGCGGTGGCGTTGGGGCTTGTGTATTGGCACAGCGGCAAGTCCGGCGGACGGTGGGAGCAGGAGGGCGTTCCAGAGTATGATGCGGGCAACGGCAATGACACGATCGGCAGCAGCGAAATCGTATGTGCCGAGCAGGTTTTCCAGAAGTCGATGTCGACGTCGAAGAGCATCTGGTGCGACTACACAAACTATATGAGATATTCTGGTCCTTTCCAATACCGTTTCGGGCTCAAGACCTTCACCGATTACCTGGTGGAGCAGCGTGCCAGTCCCTCGCAAACTCCGGAGTTCGCCTCTGCCCCGCTTCAGCCGCTACAGGCAATTAAGGATGCTATCAATTACCTGTCAACCTTGCTCACCGAGCTGGAGACAATCGATCGCATGTCCCTGCATAGCTACAGCACGGACGGGGAGCACCAGGTCGATCTGACGGGAAGCCACGTCGATGTGAGTAACCGTCTCAATGAGATTCAGCCCTATGGATCGACGAACATGGGAGCCGGGCTTGAGCGCGCTATTGAAGAGCTCACCGGTCCACGGGGCCGGCCCATGATGCGCAAAGTAATTATTCTGCTCACTGACGGGTACGCCAACGTGGACAGATGGGGCAATTCCACCAGCTCAGGCGGCAAGGCCTATGCGATCGAGGAGGCGGAGCGAGCGGCCAGTCTCGGCTTGCAGATCATCACAATCTCGGTCGGCGTGAATTCCGACCAGGCACTGATGGAACAAATCGCCGGGATCGGCAAGGGCGACCACTATCACGTGGAAGGCACGGCCACCCAATACACCGCCGATCTGGTGAGTATCTTCACCCAAATCGGCGGACGGCGGTTTGTCGACTTGATCGAGTAGGCACAAGGCAAGGAGATTGACGAGGCAGGATCGCCCCGGCGTTGAGGTTGGGTGGGGTTTTTTTGCAGGACATGCAGTGACGGTCAGTCAAAGGCCCGCCAGGCACAGCCGGCGGCGCCGATCAGGCCTGCGTCGTAGCCGAGTTGGGCCAGAGCAATCTGGGGCGAGTCGTCGTGCAGATTCCATCGCTGTGACCGGTACGCGCGGCGGACGGGGTCGAGCAGTTGATCGCCGGCCTCGGCCATGCCTCCGCCCAGTAGAACGCGGGCGGGGTTGTAGATGTGTTGAATGTTGACACAAGCGATGGCGAGGTATTCACAGGCTTCGTACCAGATCCTGGAGCACAGCGCGTCGCCTTCTTTGGCGGCGGCCGCGACCATTCTGCTGTCGATCGATTCGCCCCGTTTGACCTGATCCGTCAGGCTCGATGACGCCCCCTCGTGGATCGCCTGCTCGACCCGCCGGGCCACCGCCGATGCCGAGGCGTATCGCTCCAGGCAGCCGCGCTGGGCGCAGGAGCATTCAAGCCCGCCGGGCACGACGATCATGTGCCCGATCTCGGCGGCGTTTTCCTGCTGCCCACGAAAGATGTCGCCGTTGATCACCACGCCCCCCCCGATGCCGGTGCCCAGGGTGAGCATGACCAGATCGCCGCCCGCTTTGCCAGCGCCGGCCCAATACTCGCCGAAGGCGGCTGCGTTGCCGTCGTTCTCCAACGTGACCGGCAGAGTGAGCAGCTCGCTGAGCCGATCGCGGATGGGCGCGTCGTCCCAACCGGGCAAGTTGGCGAGCCGATAAAGCACGCCCTTGCTCTGGCTTAAGGGGCCGGGGCTACCCAACCCCGCCCCGACGACATCCCGGTGGGCTATGTTGTTCCGGTCGAGCAGGGCGGCGACGTGTGCGGTCATCTGATCCAGGGCGGCATCGGCGCTGTCGGCAGTGGGGATCGGCGCCGGATGGCGGGCCAAAATCCGCCCGTCTTGGTCGACAAGTCCGATTTTTATGTTGGTGCCGCCCAGGTCGATTCCGACAGCGACGTGTTTGTTCATCTCATCGATCCAAGTGCCACACCCTCCGATGCCACACTTGCTACGTGCCGCGGGCGTTCCCGTAGAGCAAGATGTGCAAGCGCGGGCAGTAGCGAAACCCGCGCTGTTTGCACATCTCGCCCAGCCATCGCCTCTTCGGCTGAAACTCTTCCTCGGATACGCCTTGCGGCATCAGCAGCACGTTCTCCGGCTTTACGTCGCCGATGCGATTGAGCAACAGGTCGATCTCCGCAAGGTCGCTTGGCTCATCGACGACGATCTTCAGTTGGAAATCAGGCGCGGCTGCGATGAAACGGCGAATCACATCCACGTTGATCCGGTTTTCCTCATGGGCATCGGCAAAGCGGCCCTGTTCAACCGACCAGGGTGTCGAGTTTTGCAGCTTCGGGCTAAGACTCGCCAGATCGTAGACGACATCCTTGTAGACGGTGGCGGCTGTCTCGATCGTGATGTGATAACCCCGCCGGCGCAGGGCGGCGGTCAGTTCTTCGATGCCATTGGCGATGATTGGCTCGCCTCCGGTGACGACCACGTGCCGCGTGGGGAAATCGGCCAGCTTCTCCAGCACCGCGTCGATCTCATAGTCTTTGCCTTCCGGCGCCCAGGATGCGTACGGCGTGTCGCACCAGGTGCAGTGCAGGTTGCACCCGCTGGTTCGCACAAACGCGCTGGGAACCCCAACGAGTTTGCCTTCGCCCTGGATGCTGTAATAGATATCGCTGATTCTCATGGCGACAGCAGACAACCAATCTCGAATAACGAATGGCGAATGGCGAATGGCGAATAGCAAACGGCGAATACCGAATGACAGCGACGCCGACGCTCTTTCTACATTCGCTATTCCCAAAGTTGCGGAGTATCGGGAGGAATCTGCACGTCCAATCGAAACGTGACGACGCCGGTCAGTGCCTGACCGCTTAGCCGCGCGCGAAATGACATCAGATACTCACCGTCGCCGGTCATCTCGAAGGTCAGCCGAGAGAAGGATGACCCGTCAAAGTAAAGCGGCGCGTCATCGACGATCGCCGCCCCGTCAGGATCGCGAACAGAGACCGTGACCGTCTCAAGTCCCACGGACGCCACGCCTTCCAGGATCGCCGTCGCCCCGGCTGACCCGTCGAAGATATAGACGACAACTTCGCCCGGATCGTCAAGAACGGCTGCTACGACGCTGCCCGGCTCGTAATCCATCGGCGGATTGGGGGCGACCTTCCGCAGCACGAGTTCATAATCCGGAAAAGTGCCCTGAGCCGGGGTCAGCACAACTCGGTGCAACCCCGGGCGGGAAATCGGGAAAATCTCGGCGCTGATTCCCGATCCCGGCTGCGAACCGTCGATGCGCGGCATCACCTCCCCAGACGGATCGATCATGACCCGCGATGCACACGGCCCGGCGGAGTCGCCGCAACTCGTCTCCACGAACACCCGCTCGCCCTCCGTCGCCTCAAAGAGGATCGCCTGCGCCCGGCGCAGGATGTCAAACGAGCCGGTAACCGCCTGGCCGAAGTCAAACCTGGAGCCGTCGATGTCGACCGTGAACGCGTAAGGGACGCGCTGATCAACGTTCAGGTCGAGGCCGATAACTTGGATGGAAAACGGCCCTTTGCCCGGCAGATTGGCGACGTGAAACCCGCCGCGTCCGGCGATTTGCGCCAGTTCGCCCTCCGCCCCCGGAAGGGACGCGCCACCAAGTGGCGTGGCGAGCGCGGCCAGGGCTGGACCTTCGGGAACAAACACGATGTCCGCGCCTTGACGTTCAGGCGCGTCGAACGTCCAGACGTGCACCGGCGAATCATCATCAACCGCACCCGACACGGGGACGTTCGGCACGACGGATTGACGGCTGACTGAACGATCCAGCGCGATCAGTGACGGCGGTGAGAGTCTCTCGATGAAATCGTTCTGTCTGGTCGCGGCGCTGCAAAGATCGCGTTCGAGGTTCATGGCCACGATCAGGCAGTCACTCTGCGAGCCGTTGTCCGTTGCTCCCAGCGATAGCGGGGCGGTGCCGTTTTCCGCCAGGCCGACCGACCGGACACCCTCGTCGGCACAGATGCGCAGCAACATGCTCGAGTCGCCGTCGACGGTACCGGTCTGGGTACTGAAATTTTCGAGATTGGCGCGAATGGCCGCTTCCAGGCGACGGCGGGCGTCGATCGCGGCGTCATAGGCATCGACCGGCGCGTCGGGCGGCGTGTGCGTGCCCCGTCCCTCGCGCGGTGAGTGGTTGTGGACTGATCCGTCCGGCGCATCAAACGCGGCCAACGCCGACAAGTACTCCGCGGACGCCTCGCTCAGCGCCGGCAGCGTCTCGTCCGTAAGAAGTCCGGCAGCCTCGAAGAAGGGTTCAAGCGCGTCGACGGCCGCTTCAAGCCGGGCGTAACGCAGACCGAAGTCGTTGACGTTGGCCGTCAGCTCATCCAACGCCTCGTCTATTTGTTCACTACTGTCTGTAACGCCGACGTCGGCTGCACCGCAAGCCCCGACAGCCTCGCACGCCTGCCTCGCGCTACCGACGAAATCGCGAACCACGCCGATACCGGCCATCTTGACGTAGAAGTAGCTGGCCGCGTCGATGTTGGCGCGGGCGAGTCGATAGTCCGGCAGCGTGGCCTCGAGCACAGCCGCCGCTTCGGCCAACGTTCGCCCACCAAAGGCCAGAGCAGCCCGGAGATTCTCCATCGGACCGCGAGCCCCGGCTGCTAGAGGCGAACCCAGCTCAACAAATTCGCGCAAGGCCGTCATCCACGCGCGAAGACAGGCCCGACCAGCGTCCGCGTCCGACTGATCACACGGGGCAATCAAACCAACGCGAGGATCGGCGAGCACGTGCCACCCGCTAACGCCGATCCCACCGGCGACGCTCTCGAGATGATGACCGCTACGACCGACCAGACCCGTATCACGGTAACGCCCGGTCTTTGGATCCAGGGTGAAAAGCGACATTGCCGCCCGCCCCTCGGCCACGTTTTCATCCGCGAAGCGCACGACTGCCGTCACCGGAAACTCGACGCCCGCCGGTTGCACGGTGATAACCAGCGAGGCAGTCGTCTCCAGTTCACTCGGCAGAGGCAGCGGCGTACGGTCCGGCTGGACAACAATAACGGACATGAATCCGTCGTACTCGTCGCCGCCGAGCCTGGCTGCCCCCGGCGGGACAATGAGCGAGACGCCGCCGTCTGTGGTGACTATCGTCTCGCGATCCGGAGTGATCTTATGTCGCGATGCGTTGGGCACGAACGGTAGATGGATAGGGCGATCAAAAGCGCGCTGCTCACCGTCCGCAACCGGCAGGCTGGTGACAAACTGCCCGTATTGCCCGTCGCCGGTGCGAACGTGGCTGCCGTCCACGATGAACAGTTGCTCGCCGGCGGGCACGCCCGCCAACTCGAACGAACCGTCCACTCTGGACACGGCGGCGGCGTCACCGAGAACCACAAGCACGCCGCCCAAGGGCAACGGATCGTCCGCCGCAGCCGACTGCACCACGCCGGTCAAACGGGCCGAGCCGCTTCCTACCCGGTCGGCAAGCTGCCCGGTCGTGTCATCAGTGTCGCCGGACTCCGGTTCGGGGGGGGGCAACAGGTCGACGCACGAGGTGAGAAAAACCGTAAGACAGACCAGCGTCGTCCAACCGCAAAAGAGAAGTCGAGCCATGGATCAGCCTCCTTGCTTGACTGGATTGTGGGACCGGCTTTCCAGTCGGTCTGAATAGCGCCTGGGTTCAACCCTCCGCCGCACCACGACGGATCGCTCAGTAGTCCATATCCCAAAACTGTGGGACAGGTTTTTTAACCTGTCATTTGACCGGCTGGAAAGCCGCGTTAAACCGGCTGAGCCGGTCCCACAGCGGTTTGGAGTAGGCTCTTACCGCCGCCGGGAATCGCATACGCGGTATTGTCAATCGCCGCGCTATCCGAGTCAAGCGACGGATGGAACCGGACACATCACAACTGGCTTAGCTCGGTTTTTCCATTTTGGGCGACCCCGGAGCAGTAGTTCTTTCTACGGGGCAAAGTTCACGGGAGTCAGCAACGCTGAGTCATTCAAGCCCCCAGAGCGCCGAGTCATTCAAACCCCCAACGGGGGCGATGGAGTATAGCCCAGGGCGAGCGCAGCGAGCCCTGGGGCAGCAACGCCGTGTCCGTCTAGCCCCGATAGGGGCGACGGAAAACGCTCGTGTTGCGATTTCGCCAAGCGACGGCGCGGGTGGCGCCAGTTCATCACGGTCTGGCTGCGCCAGACC
>Ga0114922_10005798_pt1 | contig 11365 bp, 7 predicted proteins | sample AartaG_FD_100975 | JGI IMG/M metagenome (GOLD analysis project Ga0114922, IMG submission 100975) | Deep subsurface microbial communities from Aarhus Bay to uncover new lineages of life (NeLLi) - Aarhus_00045 metaG | ecosystem: Environmental > Aquatic > Marine > Oceanic > Sediment | place: Aarhus...
GTCGCGGCCTTTCGTCGTGGTGTTGCCTGTGTCAATGGTCACCGCAAAAAGATGGGATTTATGTTTGATCATGATGATGTTAACAAAAAAGCTGCATGATACTTTATGCGTTCCTACTTAGTAGCCCACGGCCAAATACCGGCGGCTCCAAGTTATAAAATGCCTCCCAAAGCCATAGCTGACCTGGTTGATGCACCACCAACTCCGGATGTGCAAAGAGATCCGAACCATCAGTGGCTACTGATTCTGGAAAAGCCAAATTTGACTTCCATCGAGGAACTGGCCCAACCGGAGCTTCGTCTGGCAGGAATTCGTATTAACCCGAGAACCCACAGTCCAAGCCGCAGTTCGTATTACACGGCTCTGAAACTCCTAAACATTGAAGATGGAAATGAAGTCCCTATCAAGGCATTACCCGAAAATGCCAAGATCCGGAACGTGGTATGGTCTCCCAATGGTAAACACATAGCTTTCGTAATAACCAGAGAGAACGGCCAGGACTTGTGGGTGGCGGACGTACACAAAGGATCAGCCAGAAAGCTGATTTCAGAAAAGGTCAGTAGCGTTTATGGCTCTCCGTTTGTATGGCTCCCGGACAGTGAAACTCTGATCTGTAAAAATGTTCCAGAGGACCTAAGACCAACGCCAGCCATGCCGACGGTTCCCAAAGGCCCCGTTATTCAGGAAACCAGTGGCAGAAAGGCCCCGGCGCGAACATATCAGGACCTGCTCAAGAATTCTCACGATGAAGCATTATTTGAACATCATTTCAAGGTCCAAATTCTCAAGGTGACGCTGGAAGGCGGGGAAAAAGTAGTCGGAAATACGGGCATCGTTCGCAGAATCAAACTGTCGCCGGACGGCAAATATATCCTTGTGGAAACCGTGCACAAACCATTCTCCTATTTAGTGCCGACTTACCGTTTCCCCTACCGAGTTGAAATTTGGGATTGTGACGGGAACATCTTGAAACAAATTGCGGATCTGCCTTTAGCCGAAGAGATTCCCATCGCTTTTGGAGCTGTTCCGACGGGACCTCGGTCTTTTGGGTGGCGCTCCGATACGCCGGCAACGCTTTACTGGGTGGAGGCGCAGGACGGCGGTGACCCGAGAGCGGAGGCAGAAATTCGTGATAAGATATATACCCTGCGCGATCCTTTTGCCGGAGAGGCAAAGCCGTTGGCATCTCTGGAACTGCGATACTCAAGCATGCAATGGGGAAACGAAAATCTGGCGTTGGTCAATGAACAGTGGTGGAAAGATCGACGGAGGCGCACGTGGAAAATTGATCCTGCGAAGGCTGAAGGTAACAAAACCCTGTTGTTCGATTACTCATGGCAGGACAGATACAACGTTCCGGGGTCCCCCCTCACAGAACAACTTCCCAACGGTTACTCTGTCTTGCTCACAGACAAACGGGCGAAAACAATTTATTTGGTGGGTGATGGGGCATCGCCCGAAGGGGACCATCCTTTCATTGATGCATTCAATCTGGTCAAGAAAGAGAAGAACCGTCTTTGGCGATCAAAGAAGCCCTATTATGAAAGACCGGTCGATTTGCTGGATGTCAAAGAATTAAGGCTGTTGACCCGGCGAGAATCTGTAAGCGAACCACCGAACTATTTCATTCGCCAGTTGAAGAAAGACAAAGTATCACAAATCACGCGATTCGCTCATCCCACGCCGCAGTTGGCAGATGTGCAAAAAGAACTTATCCGCTATGAACGTAAAGACGGGATAAAAATGACTGCAACGCTTTATCTTCCACCGGGATACAAAGTCAAGGACGGACCTCTGCCGATGCTGATGTGGGCATATCCTCGAGAATTCAAGAGCGCAAATGCTGCCGGGCAGGTTACGAGTTCGCCCTATCGTTTTGTAAGAGTTAGCGGCTCGTCGCCGTTGTTATGGTTGGCGGTGGGTTATGCCGTGCTTGATAATCCGACAATGCCGATTGTAGGCGAAGGTGATGACGAGCCGAATGACAAGTACGTCGAACAACTCGTGGCAAGCGCACAGGCGGCTGTAGATGAAGTCGTTCGTCGAGGTGTTGCCGAAAGAGGACGGATTGCGATTGGTGGGCATTCTTATGGCGCCTTTATGACGGCAAATCTACTGGCCCATTCTGATTTGTTTTCTGCCGGAATTGCTCGAAGCGGCGCCTACAACAGGACTCTAACGCCGTTCGGCTTTCAGGCTGAAGAAAGAACTTACTGGCAGGCACCCGAAATTTACTTCAACATGTCCCCCTTCATGCACGCCGACGACGTCAACGAACCGATACTGCTGATTCACGGACAGGCAGATAATAATGCCGGAACCTTTCCGATGCAGAGCGAACGCTTTTACAGCGCCGTAAAAGGTCATGGCGGTACCGCAAGACTCGTCATGCTACCTCACGAAAGTCATGGCTATCGTGCGCGCGAGTCAATAATGCACATGCTCTGGGAGATGACCGATTGGCTGGAAAAATATGTTGAGGGCGACAAATCTTAGTCATCTCGTTCTTTCTTCTCCATTTTCTCAACCACGCCTCACGTTTCGGGCTGCTTAATCAGTTTTGATTCATTTTTTAAGCATGAGTTGATGTTCCAAGTATCCTTTTCTAAGTTCCGTGAGTCTCCTGTCTACTCACAAAGCATGCCTAAATGATAGAGCTTTACGTCTACTTGACCATAATGTCACCAGCAAATAGAGGTGTTTTTCAGCTCTTGTAAAAGATGACTTTTCGAAGAATTTTAATGTTTTGCAGCTCGTGGGAAGGGTGCCTTTTGTGCGTGCGAATTGGATCTGATAGGCTGGTGGGACTGGTCCGGGAAATCTCACTTAAGTGGAAAGATGATATCTGTTTTGAAGGTTGTGTGTCTGTCTCTTTCGTCTTTTTGAATTACGCATGCTACTGTTTTCTTGCTATCTACATCGAATCCATTATACTTGTCCATGAGAGTCTCCTGTAATAAAGGTTATTATGAGTCATAATCAAACAACTACGTATTGTAGCCGACTTGCGAGGCTCCGGTTACATAGTTTCTCCCGGCGTAAAGGTTTTCAGGATAAGTAAATACATAATAAGAAAACGGGAAAACTTAATCGTTATGAGTATATTTAGGAATTCAATTCTTGGCAAAAACCGGAGGTAATTACAATGAAGCTCAGAAGTATTTTGTGCTGTTTGATCTTGTTTTCAGCTATTACAAGCGTAGGATGCGCGCTTGAAAGGCAGGTTCACAAAACGACCGCGGTTTCGCTCTTGAATGTAGAGGTTTCCGATAAATTCTGGTCACCTCGAATTGAGACAAACCAAAAAGTGGGTATCAGGCATACTTTTAAGGCGTGCGATCATTCGTTAAAGAATTTTGACAAGGCTGCCGGTATTATGGAAGGCAAACACCAGGGTACCTGTGCCAGTGATTCGGATGTGTACAAGATCATTGAAGGAGCGGCTTACTCACTGCATCATAACCCGGACAACCAACTGGAGGATTTTGTGGATAAGCTGATCGATCGGATCATTGCCGCCCAACAGGAAAACGGGTACCTGTACACTTTTTACACTATAAATAATGAGACTGAGAAAAGATGGGAGGATTTTCGAAGCAGACACGAGTTGTATTGCATGGGCCATTTTTTTGAGGCGGCGGTGGCATACTACGAGGTTACCGGGAAAAGAAAACTACTGGATGCGGCAATCAGGCTGGCGGATCTTATCGATTCGATTTTTGGAGTCGGTAAGCGTTATGAAGTACCGGGGCACCAGGAAATTGAACTGGCATTGGTCAGATTGTATCGAGTAACCGGCCAAAAACGATACCTTGATCTGGCAAAATTTTTCCTTGATGAGCGGGGGTACGCACACGGTACAGAGCGTAAGCCGTTCGACTATACCAAAGCCAAAAAGCATGGTAATAGATGGCTCAACCGTAATGGGATAATGCAAGACCATAAGCCGATAATTGAACAGCTTGTACCAACCGGTCATGCCGTTCGGGCGGGTTATATGTATTCGGCTATGATCGACGTGGCAGGGAGCATCGACAGTCCCGGTTATGTCAATGCGGTCGATCATATCTGGAGTGACGTTGTGACGCAAAGACTATATATTACAGGCGGCGTCGGTTCGGCTCAGTTTCATGACGAGGGTTTCGGCCAGCCTTACAAGCTACCCAACGAAAAAGCCTACTGTGAGACCTGCGCTGCGATGGCATTTGTTTTCTGGAACCACAGAATGAATCTTCTGCACGGCGAGGCAAAGTACATCGATGTAATGGAACTGTCGCTGTATAACGGCGCCATTTCGGGGATTTCTCTATCGGGAGATCGTTTTTTCTATCGCAATCCGCTGGAAGTTAAAGGTAAATACCAGCGTAGCGGCTGGTTCGAGCCGGGATGCTGTCCAAGTAATGCAGTGCGTTTCCTGCCACAGGTCGGCAAGTATATCTATACCAAGGATGATAACAACATATACGTTAATTTGTTTGTCGGCAACAAGGCAGATATCGTGCTTGGAAATAACAATATAAAGCTGACCCAGACCACACGTTATCCGTGGGACGGTAAGATAAAGATTGTTGTTGATCCGAAAAAAGCCGCGAAGTTCAGTATGAATATAAGGATCCCCGGCTGGTCTGTGGGAAAGCCTGTGCCCAGTAACCTCTACCGGTTTGCAAAAAATGAAGGCAAGCAGCAGCCTGTCAGTCTGAAGCTCAACGGCAAGAATCTGCAAAAACTCAATATCAGCAAAGGTTATGCGCAGATCAATCGCAAGTGGAACAAGGGGGATATAATTGAGCTGGATTTGCCGATGCCGATTCGCCGGGTTTGTGGTCATCCAAAATTAGAGGCTGCCGCCGGTTGTGTGGCGATGATGCGCGGCCCGTTAGTTTATTGCCTGGAAGAGGCCGACAACAGCGAATACTTCAAGGAAGGTAATGAGGCGTATCTTTGTTCAGAAGCGGATTCATTTAAGAGCGAGTATCAAGTCGATCTGCTTGGTGGGGTGGTGACTATAAAAGGTAAAGCTTCACTGTTGACCAAACCGGAAACGATAGAGCTCACGGCTGTTCCATATTACAGTTGGTGCAACCGAGAAGCGGGCAAGATGCGAGTTTGGCTGCCTTGTGCGGCACAGTAAAAATATGACAAAACGAGCTGGTTTCTGTTGCGAAAAACGATTTTTTCGGTTTTGCCACAACAAAACAGACCGAAACGGCCGTTTGTACGACATATTGCCGGCGAGATGTCGGCGTTGCGCAGCTTGCTATTGGCCGAGGATATCTTTGGAGCAAACGTTGACGGGCATGAGAATGAGGTTGTCGAACCAGGCGGTTACTCTGTGAGTGCGGACACCGATTTTGCCTGAAAGCATGGGATTTTTGTCATCGGTAAAATCGATCCTCAGACCGTGATCTTTGTCGGCTGTGGGATGCATTCTGTTGAACCATACCTTGATTCGTGCACCGATGGCGGCGATGCGGATATGGTTCCACACGCCAGGTACTACCTTGCAGTCCAGACCAGACAGATCAAAACAGGCTAACTGCCGCCAATTATTGTTCATTTTTCCGAGGTAGAGTCTATCGGTATCGAAACCGACATAATAGCCGTGCATCTGATTATCGCCGGGGCCCGGGGCATTGACGCGGAATATCAAGCCTGCATCGCCCTGGCCCTGGTGGAGCATAACAACGGTCTCCAAAACAAAATCTGACCAACTCGGGTCACCGACAACCCTTTTGACGTTGGGTCCGAGCACCAGGACGCTATCAACACCGGATGCGCTGCCGGCATAAGTTTCCCACTCGTATCCCTGCGTGCGGAGAGGCTGTTCGGGCCTGTCCTGGAAATCCTCGAAGAACAATGCTTGCTTTCGGCCGGTGGTATAACGATGGATTGCTTCTGCTTCGGCGAGCGATACGGGGGTAAAGTCAGGCCACATCAGGCCACACCAGGGTACCGTGGGTTCGGGAGTGTTGTCTTTGGTGCTCCAATACCAGCGGCAATTTGAATTGCCGACCATTAGTTCCCAGCAGAGATAAACACCCGGCACATAATCTCCAGCGGCCTTGCGGGACTCGAGGTAGTTGATAACCTCGACTGGCTCGGCGTTGCTTGGACGCGGCGCATACCAACGCGCGCCAGCCTCGGTAAATACGACCCCTTTGGCCTGGTTCAACTGGGCCTGCTTATCCCAGCTTGCCCAGTTAGCGGAGTAATTGTGGGCGTCGACAATGTCGGTCCAAGTGTGATCGTCCCAGCAGGCAATGACCGGGGCGATGGGATGCAGTTCTTTGGCCCATTTGTAGCCGAGTTCGCGCAGTCGCCAACTAAAGGACTTCTTGCCGTTCTCTGCTTGTAGTTTCGGCTCGTTGAATATTTCCCACCAAAGGACGCGAGGATCTTTTCGGTGTGGCCTGATTATCTCCTGGACATAGGCTTTGAATTTTGACAGGTCGTCTTCAGTGCGTTCGCAGTCCTGGGGGCAGGCAGCCCATTGTCCGTTGTGCCGGCCCTTGACCGGTGGCAGTGATTCGAGGGTGATGCCGGTGTGGTTCCAACAATCATCGAAAAAGGTAAAGCCGGGCTTTATCCCATGTTTTTGGCAAATCGTCAGAAACTTCTCGATGCGAGCGAGCATCTTTTCTTTTTCGGCGTCGAAGACTATGTTGTGGAGGTAGACGCGGAGCGTGTTTAAACCGAAGTACTTTTCTGCGGCAGTGAGTTCTTTTTCGACGACGTCCGGCCTGAAATCATGCCAGAAATGGACGGCGTTTACGCAGTATGCCGGGGTGTAGTTGGTGCCGACCCAGTTTGCCGTTTGGTACGGCCCGCTTCTCTCGTTCGCCAAGAGGCAGGTGGCAAAAATCAGATTCCAGGCCAGAGCTGCCACAACACATGAACGGTTCGGTCTGTCTTTGTCAAGCATGGCGCTTCCTATATCCATCTCAAGCTTATCCATCTACTTTGCTCTTTTGGAGCTTTGCAGTCAGTCTATTTAGAAAAGGTTTTTCAATTTGAAGATTTTCCCGGGCTGTCTTTGTGCAACCACATCGGCGCAGCTACAAACCATGCGATAGTACCGACGAATATGAAAAGGCGGTTAGTGTCTGGTGAGACTTTACCGGCGGCGCAAAGCACTGCACTCATCAGAATAAATGCTAATGCAAACAAGGAAACAAACATTAACGTTTTACTCATAGATCACCTCTTCTGTTTCAATTGGTTTCTGTATTATTTTGCTGAGGATCAAGTAGATAATGCCTGAAGCCAGCCACCCCGGAAGACACAAGAAGAATTCTTGGACACCTGCAAAGTACCAGAGTGCAAAACATATCAGAAGCGAAGAAATCCACGCAAGTATGGGCGGCCAATGGATCTGGTTACCAGCTCTTTCAGCATAAAACTCTTCCAGGCCGATTTTTTTGATAAGATAGAAATCAGCGAAGATCACCGCTCCCATAGGCATCAGGGCAAGCCCGTAAAGCATGGCTACGCTGAGGAATTTGTTGCATAATCCCGGGAAGACCGCTATCACGCAAGCTACAGCTCCGGCAACAAGTGTAACACGGACTCGGGACCATTTTGGTCTTATCGCCTGGAATGCCAGCCCGGCCCGGTAGATGACCGGATTCGCAGTCGTCCAGCCGGCTAACAACACCAACAAGATCCCGGCATGGCCGGCAACCCGGCTGGCCATAGGACCGGGAACAACGCTGGTATTAGCAGGATTGTTCTGCAGTTGGACTGCATATAGAAAGGCTGCTGTTATCCATGCAATATAATGACCTAAATACATCCCTGCCGCGGACGCTAAGCCATAACGTGCCTTTCGGGCGTATCGAAAAATGGACAAATCCCCCATCCCAAAGTGCCAGGCCATATTTCCGAACCACGCAAAGCAGACCACGTGCCAGAATGTGAATTTTGCCATTCCCTCTGCCGGTTCGCCGCCTTTCCAGACCACCTCGTTGGCCACATGCCAAAAATCTCCTACGGATTTGACCCCAAGTTCCGGCAAAGCAGACAGACCAAAGATGATGAACATTATTACCATCCATGGGGCAGCAATATTGGCAAAATACGCCACCGAGTCATAGCCTTTAGCAGCCACGTAGGCGATCACGGCGCCCACTGCCATGATGACCACGATCATACCTACGCTTTGAGGCAGCCAATCTGTGATAGCGGGCGTCGGAATATTCAAGGGCCCGAACAAGGCTGTTGCCGAAACATATATAAAGGCTCCGCCCAGACAACACCATAGAACGCCGTTGGCGGTATTGTATACCTTGACGATTGCGGGCCCGCCGATTTTCTCCAATTGATAATAAAGCGTCAGCCGCTTCTTCACAGCAATCGGTGCGGTTATGAATGTCCAAGTCAGTACGGCCAGAAGATTACCAACCAGCAAACCGACCAAGACGCTAAATGCACTAACCCCAGCCGCCACGAACAGCGGGCCGATCAGCAATTCAGTAGCGGCTACGTGCTCACTGGCAAACAAGCCAAGAAAACTTTTCAAGCCCTTGGCCTTATGTTCTGGCACGGGCTCGCGCTCATATTCGTTGGCTGCAAAGCCGCTATCTTCATTTGCTAAGTTTGAATCTTTTTCAAGAATCTTTTTCTTGCTCATACTGAACGATCCATTTCGAAGTTAAACGTGTATTTTACCATTGGCTAACTCGTTCCAATACATCCTTTTGTTCGCTCGGTTCCGCGGGAATCCAAAGCATGATCCCTGTGGGATCAACTTTCTTTATGAATTCGTCAAGCTCATGCATCTTAAGGTCCACGATAACGCTTTTGCCGGCTTCCTGGATTTTCTTGATTAATGGAAGCCACTGCATTATCGGCTCATTGATACCGTACCCTTGCACCCATTGTATGGCCTGCAGGTTAGGCAGGGTAAGGATGGCGTCAATGTGTCGGGTTACTCCCGGGCCATCCAGATGAAACACATTATGCTTGAAAAGTTTCGCTTCCTTCCGAATAATCGGCATGCAGAATTCCTCAAAATGCACAGGTGAAATGTTGGTCGCAAAGTCACAAGCCAATACATTGAACATCTCGAAACTCGGAAGATTCATCCATGTTGCGGACAATTGGTTATGTTCCTTTAGAATCCTATCAAAATGATTATATACCTGCGGAAATTCTTCAAAAACCAAGTCAATCAGATGCTTAAGCGGTTCGGGCCGGAGAATCAAATCCAAACAGAGTTTCTCTGCTGCCCTTAACATTGCAGTGCAATCGATGCCCGCATACATATCCGTATAGCCAACCATGAATTTTCCTTCCGCGAACTCCAGTGCACGTTGAGTCATAGCTTCAACGGCTTTGAAATACTTACCGTCCCATTGAACCTTTAACGTGGGAAGATCCTCTAAATCATCAATACAGGGATGAGTCTAGGCTGTTACATCATCAAAAACAGCCGGCTGCCCCAAAAAAAGATTGTAGGCCAAAGCACTCAAATTAGGCCAGTAGACAGGAAATGTTTCACCAAGAAACTCTGTTGTTTCTAAGGAGTCAATGAATGTCTGAACTTGGAAGTCCACATCGAGCCAGCGTTCTTCAGGTGTTTTCCAGGGGCCTTTCACTTTACGATATTTCTCGTATTCAATATTGTGGTGGTGAAAACGCACCGGTGGGCGGTCAATAATGCGCTGTTCATACCAGGCATAAATTCGCGCCAAACACATGTCAAAATCAGGCTTAAATTGAAAAGAACGGGTGTTATCGCAATCTGCCATAGTTCTCCACTCAAAAAACATTCAATGCGCCAGATGATCTGGCATAAAGAAGTTCACAATGTTATCCAAGTTATCCAAGTATCTCATTGAAAAAAGGTGAAGCCCAATATGTAACGCCGTTTTCGAACTCGGACTGTATAAATATTACCAAACGCACCGAGTAAATGCCACTAACTGTTGGCTATTGCTCATTGCAATCTGATAAAAGTGTGAATATGCCGGATAATGAGTCCACAGGTTTAAGAATCATGTCATGTTGTCCACAGGTTTAATTACAACGGTCTGTGTTCTCTGCGGGCAGCACTGATGTTGAGCCCATATGCGATTGTCAAACGGACAACGGACCATCGCAAGACCGCTAAACTTCCAACGCATGTGACCTGAAAAACAGGCTGGCATTCACATCCGGCCACTTATCAAGAGATCAAAGTTAAATACTAAAATTCCTGTCGCCACAAAAATTTTCTTTGAGGCATCCCGTTAAGATATTTCAGCCAGTGTTCGTAGCTTATCTGAACAGCTTTCCGCCTTCACGATGCAATCGTAATGGACATCGTGAATCTGCTTATGTCACGGCCTGACATGCCCAGGCGTGGTTTCAAACTGCAACGTGTTCTGAGTGTCAACTCCTGCGTTTATGAACTTTACCATACTTTCAGCGTGAGTTTCCCTACTCCCGGACTCTCAAAGGGGCCTGCGGAAGGAGCCGCGGCATTTCGCTTTTTGCCGAAATAGTCGGTGTCGATCGTCAGGGGTGTGCCGTCGGCGTTCTCGTAGGCCACCTTGGAAACGGCCGCCAATCCCAAGCGCTTCGTTGTCACGAGGGTGTTGTTCAGCGCCCGCCACGACTGATCCAGCATAATGTGCAGACGCACAGACTCACCCTTATCCACTATGTGCATATCGGGATCGGATGTTTCCTGCTTGACGTAATTAGCTTCGTTGGCGTAGGGAGCCGCTCCGTTAAGGTAAACATTCCCATCTGCGTACACGGGACGCGCTGCCTTGTCATATGTTGCCAGCCCATATCGCGTGGTTTCATTCGGCTTTAGAGTCTCCGCGTTGCCTGCCACAAAGACGTTGTTGTAGAATCGATCGTCGCCACCTTTGATGTTCAGCAGGCCTGCGACCTTGGTGGAGTGGGCTTTGTGGAACGGTGTCTCGCGTCTCAGCTCGGGACGAAGCCGGATGCTACCGGCGAACAGGTTGTGCACATAGGCACCGCCCTGCGACCAGTCTGCGAGTGAACAGTCGGAAAGGAAGATGTTGTTCTCAACTAAAAACGGCCCGTGGTTAACCTCCATAAAAAGGTCCTGCGAGGTGTTGTTATCGTGTAAAAGGTTCCTGGTCACACGCGTACCCTGCGCCATCCAGTCCAACCAGATACCCCGGCACGTGCGGTAGATGTGATTCCGGCTGATCTCGGTGTCAATCGCGGCGTGAATCTTGATACCGGCCATCTCGGCTCCCGAAAACAGCTGCCTGATATGGATGTCGTGTATGACGTTGCCTGTGATGGTGCTGAACACCGCGCCCAGACTGCCGACGATGCCCGCCTGCTCGCAATGCAAGATATGGTTGTTCCGCACCACATGGTGACCGATTTTTTCCTTCGA
>Ga0114922_10005799_pt1 | contig 11364 bp, 10 predicted proteins | sample AartaG_FD_100975 | JGI IMG/M metagenome (GOLD analysis project Ga0114922, IMG submission 100975) | Deep subsurface microbial communities from Aarhus Bay to uncover new lineages of life (NeLLi) - Aarhus_00045 metaG | ecosystem: Environmental > Aquatic > Marine > Oceanic > Sediment | place...
GCCGTTCCTGAATCTCACATACCACCCGTCGTTGCTGATATTCACAAGCCAGTCGGCCCTTTTAATTCCGCCGGAACCGAAAACCATTTTGCGAGTTACCACAGGATCCGTGTCCTCGTAACATATCAGAACCCCGAAGCCATAATCCGCCTGCCCGTCCATCATCTCAAAAATCGTATAATCCCGCCCGTGTGTCAAATGATAATCGTAATCATAAGGGCTCAGCTTCACAACAAGGTCGGCAATAAACGGCATACTTTCCCGAAATGGTATATACTCCCCAAAAGGCACAAGATGAATCTTGTCGTAGCGTCTTGGCCCCTGCCCGCCGTCAGGCCGGTAGAGAAATGCCGAGTTGTATCTATCGGTAACTACATACTCATCACCCTTGAGCCCGATGATAGCTGCGTGAGCGCCTAACAAGACGTATGCCCTTTCTTTCGTGTGCCCGGAAATCACCTTGTCAAATATCCTCGGCCTGCTGTCTGCCGGACAAAGCTCAAGATAATCTTTGTTAAGCGTAGTCAGCACTATCGTTTCCGGCCACGCAACTAATTTCGCGCCGGCCTCGATGCAGGCATCACTGCGCTCTGTGAGCTCGGCCAGTATCTCGTCGCCCGCCTCCCAAAATTCTTTAATATTAGAGGGCACATTCGGCTGTACGGAACCGACCAAAGAGCCCGGCCGGGTAAATTCTTCGGTCTGGCCGATTCGCCACCTGCCGTAAATGACCGTCCCCGACAATAACAAAAATACGAAAGCCGTCTTGGAGATGTTCGCAAGGCGAAAGACTTTCCTTTCGGAAGTGTCAATCACAAGCCCGGCCGCTAATCCGTTGACCATCGCGATGATAAACGACACGCCCGTAGCGCCGAATATATCCGCTATCTGGATAATACTCAGATTTGCATACTGGCTGTGGGCCAGCAGCCGCCAGTTAAAGCCCGTTATCAAAATACCCTGCCACGCCTCGGCACCAACAAAAAGTAGCGGCACCATTATAAAAAGACCGCCGGGAAACTTTTGTCGACAATACCGCACACATAAAGCCAATAACGGCCAATAAAGCCCCAGATACATGCAAAGCAGGATATAGGCCGGCACCGTAACAAGCGCAATCCAGTACAGATTCCCCAACCAATAGGTTAATGAAACAAGGTATGAAATCCACACAAGCCGCCACGGCTTAGCATCGCTCGAACAGAAAAGAATGAACGGCACCAACGCTACCCACGCCAAAAAATCCAGTTCAAACGGAACCTGAATCACTGTAAGCAAAACCGCACTGGCGCTAAAACCTAAAAATGTAAAGAGACATTTGCTAGGAGCCAAGTCTTTTAGCATTAAAGCACACAAGGTTAATTAGTCACGAATTCTTGGAAGACGCCCGTTCTTACGAAGATTTAACAACTGCCCCGCTACTTCTTCTTCATTAAAAGCTTCCTCTCCAGATAGTCTTGCGTTTAGTTGGCTTGTAAATTTTGCAAGAGCAACCTTATCCTTAATTAGAGTGTCGCTTGGAATATCAGTTTCCACATACAAATCCTTGATCGCTTCTATTTCTGGACTGTTCCATGTGCCCATAATAATTCCTCTCATTCAAACAATTTACTGGTTGTGGTAGCTCGACCTCTAACCAAAGGTCCAAGTTTTCCACTTTTGCGTAATTGTCTCAATCGTCTCTTGATCTCCTTGGGTGTACAAGTTTGACCAATTCGTTGGCTGAATTTCAGCGTAAATAACTTCAAGAGATTATCATTATCTTCAAGTTGTTCTGTCGTAATTTTGTTCTCATGGTAGAGCCACTTAAGTTCCGAATCGAAATGTGTATTCCAAGTAACTTCACCATCTCCTTCTATAGCTCCCACTTCTGATGCTTGGATTCGTTTTATTGTCTCCTCTACATACTTCGGTGAGATCTCAATGCCCGCAAACTCGCGTTTTAATTTATATGCTACCACACAAGTAGTCCCTGAACCGCTGAAGGGATCCAAGACGACCTCTCCAGGCTTAGAACTAACATGGATTATCCTTGCAAGTATGCTCTCAGGCATTTGACATGGGTGCCAACCCGTTCTCTCCTCAAAAGTCCCACAGACACGAGGAAACTCATTCCAAACATCGTCCGGCAACTTCCCGTCAGGGTTTGCTCTCTTATCGTTATACTTCTTCTGACGATCTGATAGTACTCGCCCAACATCATCATTGAATGTGAATTTGGCCTTATCTTTTACGAAATACAAAATATGCGTGTGAGCACGGGCAAATTTGTTCTTCATTTGCTGACCGAACGTATAATGCCAGATTATCCAGTTACGCATCACAAGCCCAAGCTCATCAGCTATAAGTCTTACGTTAGCGGCATACTCATCCCCGATAGCAATATAAAATGAACCGTGCGGCTTTAAGACTTTTTTGCAGACCGCCATCCAGTCCCTTGTCCAGGCGATATATTTATCCTTCTTGAGCTTATCCTGGTAATGGTCGTATTGGTAACCGATATTGAAAGGTGGGTCCGCGAAGATAAGGTCGGCAAACGGTTTACGGACCTTGCTCAATATCTCTATACAATCACCACATACTATCTTATTGATGAGTTTCTGCATACCGACATGATACAAAGATGGCCTCAGTTTGCAAGCCGGTTCTGGCTAACCCGAATTGCCCTCGCCTTCACTCTTTGACATATTGCACCTGGGCTGTTTTGAGGACCTTATCCCGGAAATACCGGCTCAGAAAATTCGGCGTATGCAGCTCGACTTTCCGGCCGAGCAGTTCGCAAAGTTCGTCCTGAATCCCGAAGAAAGCAAATCCCGGCTCACTGCCTTTCTCGAACTCTACGAGTATGTCCACATCACTATCGGGGCCGAAGTCGTCCCGAATAACCGACCCAAAAAGAGCAAGCCGCAGGATATGATGACGCCCACACAAATCAGCAATCCTGTCTTTCGGCATAGTCAGATTCTTGGCCAACTTTGTATCTCCTTGCTGCTTATCTTAAATCCGAATGTGTGTTCGGTCAAGGTTTTATGACTTTTTGGGCCGTCAGAACCTTGCCGCCGATGTAATCGGTAAAGATAACATGTAGTGTCAATTCACCCTCGTCGCCGGTCAGCACCGGGCCGGCATCCACAATCACTCGGTAGTAGTTTGTCAAAAAAGTCCCCGCCCAGGCCTTCTTAATATCCCCACCGCTGATCTGCCACTCGCCGATTTTTGCCACTCCGCGATCTGTTCCAAGGTCCCAAAGCGACATCTTAACACTACCCGGTGCTTTTATTGTATCACCTGTAGTATCACAGGGGGTGATGTAAACAGCGAGTTCATCTTTCCGGCCGTCTCCGTCTTTGTCATAGAGCCCGGTACGCCGGCCAAGTTTGATCCTGTCAAGCTCAGCCAGTGCCTGGGTCTTCACGCCGTCAGGCAATCCCTTTAACAGCCCTATTCGCCTGGTCAAAGATTTATTCTCCTTTTTCAGTTGCTCAACCCGGCTTTCGAGCTCGCTCCTTTCCCGGCTCAATTGCTCAAATTCGTCTCGCAGTGACGGACGCTGCCCGTTATCACACCCACATACGACCGCCACCAGCGCCGCCATAACAGAAGTCCAAATTTTCATTTGCGATTTCATTGAATGGCTTTCTTTCCTTTTGTCATTCCCCTTTGTCATCCCCGCAAAGCTTGTCCCCGCGAAAGCGGGGAGCGGGGACCAATAATCCGTGTCTAAATATAAAAAACGGTCTTCATTTATCCGTACTCACAACCTCCGGGGCTTTGCGCAGAATCCGGTCGGCAAGGCCGTAGCTTATGGCCTCATCCGCCTCAAGCCAAAGGTTCCGGTCGCAGTCCTTTTCTATCTGCTCGGCGTCTTTACCCGTGTGCTCGGCCAATATATTGTACAGCCTCGCCCGCAGACGAAGGATTTCCTTCGCTTCAATCTCCAGGTCCGTCGCCACTCCCGTCATCACCCCCGCCACCATCGGCTGATGCAGCAGGACTCTGCTGTTGGGAAGCATAAAACGCTTTTCGCTCTGGCCTCCGGCGAAAAGAACCGCCGCCATACTCGCCGCCTGACCGACGCAGTAAGTTGCCACCCCGCATCGAAGAAAACGCATAGTATCATAAATCGCAAGACCCGACGTTATCGTTCCGCCCGGCGAATTAATATAAAAATGAATATCGCTTTTGCTGTCCTCATTGCTCAAAAACAGCATCTGAGCGATAATCAGATTAGAGGCCGCATCATCGATCTGCCCACCCAAGAAAACAATCCTGTCCCTTAAAAGCCTCGAATAAATATCATAGGAACGCTCACCTCGGCCGGTCTTTTCTATTACTATCGGTACCAGGTTCTGATTCACTGCCATTTCCAAAAACTCTCCTTATAAATGAATTCGGCCCGCTTGGGAACAGGCTCTTCAATTCAAATACTACTTCTTGTCGTTCGGCTTCTTTTTACTATCCTTGTCTTTGCCGCCCTTATCTTTCTTTTCCGATTCATGCAGTACCTCGTCGATCAGTCCATACTTCAGCGCCTCTGCCGCCGTCATGTATTTGTCTCTTTCCGTTTCTTCGGCGATCTTTTCGGCGCTCATGCCCGTGTGCTTGGCGATAATGTCGTTTATCATCTTCTTCGCTCTTCCGATCTCCTCGGCCTGAATCTTGATGTCCGCCGCCTGACCCGTAATACCCCCCCACGGCTGATGCAGCATCACCTTGGCGTGAGGCAGGGCATGACGCTTACCCTTCGTACCCGCCGCCAATATCACCGCCGCACCAGATTGAGCCCTCCCGATACAAAACGTCGCAACCGGTGACCCGATGAAAAGCATAGTGTCGTAAATCGCCATCGTATCATCCACGCTGCCGCCCGGCGAATTGATATAAAGGCTGATTTCCCTCCCGGGCTTGTTATTATCTAAGTGCAGAAGCTTCATTATCACTTCCGTCGCCATCGGATAGTTTATCTCGCCCACCATAAACACAATCCGGTTCTCTAACAGCAAATCACCGAGTGTCATCTCGCGGGTTCGCTGGTAAGGCTGCATCTGCACACGCTGCTGGATATCCGGCCCAATCTTGTCTTGCGAAAATCTGAAAAACATTAACCTGCCCTTGTCAATTCCACAAATTTATCGACCTTTATACTACTATATGAACCATAGGTGCCACCGGCAAGCCCTGGCCTCAGTCCCATAGGATATGCACCGCATACCACATCTCTATTTAGCCCCGCCCGCCGGGCGGGGTCACTTTGTACTGTTAATAAACGAACAATACAATTATATCGGACATTTTCAATACCTACTTTCCTTTTTTGACTACCTTTTTAGACCATCTTCACCTTATCCCAGCCGCTTGTCAATACCAAATTCTCCTGTTTACCCTGCCTGCCCTGAGCGACCGCTGGGAGTCGAAGGGCCTGCCCTGAATTAGCCTTTAGCCCTGAACCAGCCTTCTCGCCGCCTCTGCCCGCCGTGCTCGCGCCCCTCGCAGAAGGCGCCGCGTCGCAGCGCGTAGCCCCGCTTGTCCTGACATGTCCTGCTTGCCCTGAGAATCCGTTTTGAGCGAAGCGGGGAGCTTGGACGAAGGACCTTGCCGCGTCGTCTTGTCTCGACATAGCCTTAGCGAGGACGGATGACGTAGACGGGTCAATCGTCAATTAAATTAAACAGGCCCTCAAGGATACAAAATGAAATCCGAATTTTTTCAAAAATCAGGTCTTATGTAAACTCTTGCTGGTTATGTGTTTACATAACATGGAAAAATAGTTTGAAATATGACAAAAAAAGTCCTTGTATTTTAACAAAAATCGGGTATAATACCCACCAGGTAGTGAAAAATAGGATTAAAAAAACAGAAGGAGACAGACAGAAAATGAAAAAATATCCACCAAAATGTGAGGATTGTGAGTTTTCGGTTCCAGCGGGAGGTATGAAAGATCTTACCCTCATCTGCAACCACAAAAACGGTTCCGGCATTCCCTGGCAGGTGGTCCCCCGCGACGGTTCATGTCCAAACTTTGACAGAGCTCGAGAATTAGTGCCACCAGACATTACCGCCGCTTTAGCCGAGGGTGCCAGGCTCCTGCCACTCTCACAGAACAAGTTCGCCATCGTCGATGCAGAAGATTACCACCGCCTGAGCAAATACAAATGGTGCCTCTCCAGGACTCCGCATACCAACTACGCCATGAGGCGAACAAAAGGTAAGCGGGTAAAAGGTAAAAGGGTAAAACGCAAATCTATAATGATGCACCGTTTCATTCTAAACGCACCGCGACATCTCGTCGTTGACCACATAAACCACAACGGACTCGACAACCGCAAAAAAAACCTCCGCCTTTGCACTCGTGCCCAGAACAACCGAAACAGCCGATCATTCCGCAAAAAGACCTCAAGATACAAAGGCGTCTCATGGGACAAACGAAGAAAACGTTTCCTCGCATGCATCCGCTGCAACGGAAAATACTACTACCTCGGCCGTTTCAAATCCGAAACCGACGCCGCAAAAGCATACGACCGCAAAGCACGCGAACTCTTTGGACAGTTCGCATTCTTGAACTTCCCTGCCTAAAGGCAGTTGATTGTTCCTTGACTGTCATTCCGAGCTTGGAGGCTGTGTCGCAATCCCAGAAGCATGTCATAGAATGGCTGGCTAACATTTTTTGACGGCCTATTCCAATTTAATACATGGTTCTATTTGTTGTTTTACTAAGTTTTGCTAATTGCGACACAGCCTCTTGACCCGGAATCCAGAAATAAAACAGCTTGAGGCGAAGTCTCAAACAACTCATTGTCTAAATACTTATTCAAGGTAGCTTAGCTTTTTTTAAGTCAATAACAGGTCAACTGAAATGACACCTCAAGCCGACCGCAATAAGATTCACTATTCACTATTGACGATTCACGAATATGGCCGAGGTAATCACAGGATATGTTACATTAGGCGGCCTCATCTTAATATTCGCAAAAAATTTGGCAAAAAAAGCTGAGAGGCAGGTGATGTCGATGAAAACCTTGTTAATAAAAAGAAAATTCTCTCTTTACATCATATAGCACCTCATGTATTATACTCATTCATATTAAAGGTTATGAAGGCTCTATAAGCATTGTTAACGGTTTAGAAAATCAGGATGACTTTTATGAACGAAAAGGATCCTTTACCCGAGGAATTTAAATCAGCAGAATCGCTACATCGTTTCGAAGTAACGCTCATGCTTGGTCAAACGGCTGTCTACCTTTTTGCGACAGGGTCTCTATTAAATGCTGTAAACTATAGTTCAAAAAGCAGTTCCGATTTCTATCAGATTGGGATCTCACTTTTTGGCATTTTTCTTTCTCTTGTGTTTTTTGTCATAACACATAGGAGCGGCTTGAATCAGGGAGGTGCTGTGAAACGGGCAAAGGAATTGGCAGAAATACTTGGATACAAACTCTATTCTTCTGAATACAGAGCTCCAAATAACAAGTTTCTTGCCGGCAAGATAGTCACGAAGGGAGTCTGCCTAATAGGAGGCTTATTCTGGTTGGTTATTCTTGCGAAAGAAATCTGGCCTGCTGCAAGTGGACCTGGTTAGTAGGCCAAAGAAATGGATGAAGAAACTAAAAAGAAGCTCGAGGAGATAAGGTAAAGAAAAAGCAAGGAGATTAATCAGGACGTTGTGCCAAAAACGAACGCTGCCGCCTGGTGGGTGATGGCCGAGGTAATCACCGGCTATGTAATGTTAGGCGGCCTGATCTCTATATTCGCTAACAAATTGGCAAGAAGAAGCTAAAAAGCTGGAAAGGAAAACAATCAATGAACTATGTACTTATTTTCGTTGGTACGGTGCTATCTTTCCTATCTTACCGATGGCCTTATTATTATATGTGCAATCCAAATTACTACCGACTTAAAGGCCGCTCTGAGGCAACTCAGTTATGGTTTGAGACTATATCAAATTTAATATTCTTCGGCGGATACGTCCTAATTATTTTATCAAGCGGTTTTCTTCTATCCCGAATTTTAATCAATCTTGGGATAGTTATACTTCTCCAGTTTTTCGTGTTCCCATTTCTTGGGACGAGGCGAAGGTATAAAGTGAAAGAAAATCCCAACAATCTTGATGCAGAGTCCGACAGATAGAATAGCTGGAACGGTATGACATTCCGCCCAATTCTTACCAACAAGCCCTCAACAAAACGATATACAATTAACCGTTCTAACTTAACCCTATATTATATTAAGTTTTTCTACAATGTAGTAGATGCGGTTTGCCTCTATCCCAATATGCCCATCGAGATTCAATATTGAGAGCTGAACACATTTGATTAATCAAAGGAAAATATGCTTTTGGCGTCCTATCTCCAACAATCACACATCTCATTAATGAACTAATATCAATGTACTCCAGTTTCTTGTTAGGATCTAAGACAACCACTCGAAATTCTGCTTCATCTCTGTAGTCGATATGCTTCTGAAAAAATAATTCTGGATAATTCTCTATAATAAAGTTACATGAATATTTCTTAATTCCTTCCCTTTCGAGTCTATTACCATCTAGGGTAGTTGCTTTCCATGAAATTCTATCTTTTTGCGAATATTTAACAAAATCGGCCATACTTGCTGATACGATAGGTTTATATGTAGCTATAGCCTCCTTTAATTCTTCATGTGATAAAACAAGACATACCCCATAATGGTTCTGACCGTATTGCGTCCACATTCGAGATTTACTCCATCCATTTGAACATGCATGGTTATCTTCTATGGTATTACCATCGTTCAAAATCAAAGTTGGTTTTTTATTAGTACAAAAACTCATCACCCTCGTTTCATTTCTCAATATTCTGTTGATAACAGTTTGAACTTTATTTAAAAGATTGATTGTTGTTACTGGCTTTAAAGACCATCCCATTATATTGAATAGGGTAAACTTATATTCTCTTGGATCATTGGTATCCTTTAAGAGAGAAAGCTTGAACTTTTTTGTATGTAATATTTGCTCTATAGCAGTTGAAGTTTTGGTGTAATGAAATAGGGCATCTGGACTTTTAACATACTCGTCTATACTCATACTTCAGTTTTCTCTCAACTCTTTAGACCGGTCTTAATAATACACAACACATTTTGATTATAAAATAGTCTATCATGCGAGGAATGTCAACATTTTTGTAGGAATAATTAGCTGTCTGGTCCAGAACTTACATGTTTAGTTCTGGGTGTCACAGTCCTGTTCTTGCCTCCAGTGAGGACTATTTCTTTTTGCTTCGCAAAACCAGCTGACCCTCATCGCGGCCCCTGTCCGCCGTCTTGTCCGTCGTAGCTCTTGTCCTCCGAAGCTTTACGCAAAGGAGGATAGCGAAGATGGAAGCTTCATGCGAAGGTAGATCCGGCATCAACAGTTTTGAGCCTTTGAATTTCGATATTTGTATTTGTTTAGGATTTAGAGCTTAGGATTTAGGACTTCTTGACCTCTGTCGTCAAGTCTTCTTAGTCCGCTTCTTCGCCGCATTCTCCCGCGCCGCATTCTTCTTGGTCTTCTATTATGGATCGGACGATTTGCCAAGGCTGAAGACCTTCCTAAAGCCATCGCTGCATGATTGGCACAGCTTTAATTCTTTTGCATCATGTTCGATCAGGGAATTAGGATACGCCCTTGCACATGTGGGAGTCGTACACCGCTCCAGCCCAAAAATCCATCCTGCAGAAGAAAGGCATTGTTTCAGCGTTCTTTCAACAAGCCTTTCCTTGTTCGGCGTTTCTCCGTTAAAATCCGCCTTGAAACGATGATATGATATAATCCCACCACTTCGCCCTGCCCAGCCAAACAAAAAGTTAAAGTCTTTGGAATAAATATCAAGCGAAGTAACTCCCAAATATCCCACTTTGTCTCTTCGGTATGGTTTTATGGTTTGAACAAGAAGGTCAAGTAATATGCCGGCATCCCACTGCTCGTTTACGCCGGCTGATTCTTTAATTTGTTTCTCAAATTCATTCACTGTATCGGGATGAGACGCTGACATCATATTTCGCATCAGGTTCAGGACGTTTTTATCTTCAGACAAATCCGCCTTATCAAGTGCGAGTAATTTCATATTGTATTTTACTTGAGGATCTTCAATCTGCTCAATAAGAACCTTACGATAATGTTCAATTATCCGTTGACGCAGGTCGCGATTGGCAACCGGCCGGCTGATATTTACAGTCTGAATATATATCTTAATACCAAGAATAGCCGACAAATCGGTCTTGATTCTTTTAAGCAGCCATTTATCATATTCCACAAAAGGGACCAACACAAAAGAATATTCAGGCTTCTCAATAGCAAAGATTTCCGGGAACTGAGTGTCAATATATGTATTGAGTAGCTTGCTAGATTTGTCTATTAGTTCGTCTGTTTCTCCATATTTGAAAACAAGCTCCGCTTTTTCTTGTGATTCTGCATGCTTTCCCTTCTTTTCAAGAAGCTCTGCATAAATCATCTGGTATTTCAAATTCCATGGATAGTGCTCAAGACCATGTACTACATAATCCTCAGCATTTTTCAAAAGGCCCTCTTTCAGATATCTATCAAACAACTCAAAAACAACACCTATTTCACTACGGCCGGAAACATTATCCATCAACAGAACCTTATCGGCCTTTTCTTTTAATTCTTCTATAGTCAACGTTGCCGGTTGCACCTGTTCACCAAAGCCGGACCCGGCCGACAGAATGAGAACCAAGACGATTATAGAGAATGATGAATTTGACATGTTTGTAAAATCTCCTTCACTTTGAAAATAATATCCAAACTCTTCATCAATAATTTACACCACCACCGAAAAAATGTCAAAAAAGAACCTCGTATCTTTTTTAAAAAAAGTTCTTAAACAATGTCTAAAATCTATGTGCTCTCTGTGCCTTTATCCCGCACCAAAATGTTTGGTGCGGGGCTCTGTGGCTAAAAATATAACATCCAGTATCGAGCGACCTGCGACTAAATCATCGCGTAGCGTCTCCACAACTCAAAACCATGTCCCGCACTTGATGCAGGATCAAACCTCAAAACTCACACCACTATCTTACGTTTTTTTCTTCCTCTTCTCAGCCGCAGCATCCCGCGTCGCCTTCTTCTTCGCCTTCGCTTCAGCCTTTTTGCCGGCCTTCTTCGCTTCCTTCTTAGGCTTCTTTTTATCAGCCTTCTTGGCTTCCTTGCCAGCCTCTAATTCCGTTATTTTTGCATTTTCTAAGATTTTCTCGATACATTTCTGCTCGCGAACCTGCAGCTTAAACTGCTCCAAAGACCCGTCCCTGGCCAATTCCTGCCTCATCTTCTCAGGCCGACGTTGACGTGACGCCGCAACCTGGGCGATATACCCGTTCACCTCTTCCTCGCTCGCC
>Ga0114922_10005800_pt1 | contig 11361 bp, 9 predicted proteins | sample AartaG_FD_100975 | JGI IMG/M metagenome (GOLD analysis project Ga0114922, IMG submission 100975) | Deep subsurface microbial communities from Aarhus Bay to uncover new lineages of life (NeLLi) - Aarhus_00045 metaG | ecosystem: Environmental > Aquatic > Marine > Oceanic > Sediment | place: Aarhus...
AGTTGTATTTCCAGGAAAGAAGGGTTTTCATACCGAAGAACACGGCGATCCCAACCATAAGGGCAATAACAAGAGCCTTGCCGAAACCAACGTCGAGATGCAGGTTCTTCAGACCCTTGTAGAGCATGGATAGAACGAGGATCATCGTCACAGGGATAAGGAGGAGGGGAACGGCTCGCCGGGCCGCCCGGACGGGGTTCCAGGAGGACAGCACGGTTCTTTTGATAAACGTAAAGGTCAGCCAGGCGATCACACCTCCAACGAGAGGAGATATGACCCAGCTGAGCACAACGGAACCCACCTTGCCCCATTTAATGGCGGATGAGCCTCCCACAAGAAGTCCGAACCCCACCACCGCCCCGACTATAGCATGGGTCGTGGAAACGGGAAGCCCCAGGTAAGTCGCCAGGTTCAGCCAGATGCCTGCCGCCAGAAGGGCGGCAAGCATGCCGAGGACAAACAGCTCGGGTTCCCCCTCGAAGATCGAGGGGGACACGATCCCCTTGCGGACCGTGTCGGTGACATGTCCGCCCACCAGAAAAGCACCCGCAAACTCGAAAACGGCGGCTAGGAGGACAGCCTGGCGAAGGGAAACAGCATGGGATCCGACGGAGGTCCCCATGGCGTTGGCGACGTCGTTGGCCCCGATGTTCCAGGCCATATAGAGGCAGGCCGCCACACCTCCCCAGAAGACCCAGGTCCCCAGTTCCAGCATGGTTTTTTTATTTGGTCAGGAAAAGCCGGACGCGGTTCCCGGTCCGCTCGGCCCCGTTGGCGATATCGCCCACTAACTGGAAGACACGCATCCATAGAACAATGTTGAGCGCGCCTAACTCCTCCTCCATCGTAAGGAGTTTGCGCAAAAGCTCATGCTGTTTGCGATCAGTGTCATGCTCCATCTCACCCAGGCTGGAGATCATCTGCATCACTTTCCCGGCCTCGGCCCCGCCGAAGGAGGCCTCCATCAATTCGTCCAGCTCATCGTTGATTTTAAAGTATTGCTCCACGGTGACCATGACCTGATCCATAAACTTCCAGAAAAGCTCACGGATATCCTCCGGGAACGGAAGGGGCTTCATAGTGAGAACAACCGCTACGTCCTCAGCCACGTCACTGATATTGTCCTGGAACCGGAGGATGTCCAGAAGGTCGACCCTGTCAACAGGAGTAAAAACAGTGCTGGGCAGGTCACCCCTGATCTGGTTTTTGATTTCGTCCGCATCGAATTCGGCTTTTTTCACTTTTTCTGAGAGTTCATTCAGCCTTTCCCTGTCATCCTCCTCCAGGGCGTGGAAAAGACCCGGAACCATCCGAACACAGTCCATGACCTTTACCATGTGGTTCTGAAGGGGGCCGAACGGGGATTTAGCGAACAGTTCAAAAATCGTTCTTTTCATGTTCCACCTCCTGGCCGTCCAGGTTTCCCCCAACATCCTATCGGCACCCATGGGAAACCTCAATAAGATTTTAACGTAAACCTGAAAGCTTGTGAAACTTCCCTTTTAATTGACGCGGTTATCCGCACCTGATTTCATATTTCAAAAAAATTAAATCCAAGATCCAAAATCCCAGATCCAAGGAAAGACCCGTTGAACGTTGAACCTGTTTCCCAGGTGATTGCGAGGAACTTGGGTGAATGATGGGACATGATCTTTCGCGATTACGCTTTACGCACAAACGCATCTACAAATACCCTGCAACTTCAAACATCAAACCTCAAACTCCCAACCTTTAAGTTTCCCCTCTGTACCACCGGTCCAGCTTTTCGGGATTCACCCCCACCAGGTACAGTAAGGTTATTGCCTGGTTCGTGAGGGTCGTTCTCCAGATGCCGCGGTTTTTCCACCTGCGGGCTGACGAAACGGCTTTCCCTTGAAGGATCTGGAAACGCCCATTCTTTTTTAAGGCACGCACGAGTTCGAAATCTTCCAGAAGGGGAATATCCGGAAATCCTCCGACCCTCCGGAACCAGTCAGCGCGAGCGAAGATCCCCTGGTCGCCAAAAACGATTCCGAAAAAACGTGCCCTCAGGTTGGCCCCCCACGCCACGACGCGCATTGGAAAAATGTCCCAATCGGTACCGAAGGAGAAGGCACCGGCCGCAGCACCAGAGGAAATGACCCCACGGACCATACCGGGAAACCCTGCAGGAAGCCGGGTGTCCGCATGGAGGAACAACAGAATCTGACCGGAAGCCTCCGCCGCTCCGGCGTTCATCTGGACGGCCCGGCCTGGTTGGGAATCGATCACCTTTACCCCTGCCTTCCGGCAGACCTCTACCGTCTTGTCGATGCTGCCCCCATCCGCAACGATGATCTCCAGATCCTCATCCCCGATCTGGCGGAGGGTTTCCCCGATCCTCTCCTCTTCGTTAAGCGTGGGAACAATCACCGAAATCGTAGCGGTTGAAAGGATAGGGATATCAGACCTGGACCTGGTTTGTGCTCGGTACTCTGCACTCTGCACTCTGCACTTAACTTTCTGTATTTTCTCCCAATACACCAGATCCGACGGTTCATCCACATCGTTCTTTTCATCCAGCAGGCCCGTGTCGAGGCCGGCATCCGCAAGGGAGTTGACCGTTCGGGAAAGAACCTCCCCCGTTCCCCACGGGATGTTCGAAAAGAGGATCGGAAACAGCCCGTCGGGAGATTCGGTCCGCATTCCGATGAGGTAGTACCCTCCATCTCTCGCCGGGCCCAGAACCACCGGGTTGCTGTCGAGGATATTGAAGGCATCCCGGAGATCCTCCGTTGTAAGATCCGGACAGTCGCTGCCGACAAGAACCACTTTTCGCTCCCCCTGGGCGAAAGCTTCCTGAAAGGCCCGTTCCATTCGCTCCCCGAGATCTCCCTCTCCCTGGGGCGCAAATGCCAGATCCTCCCCGAGCCACCGTGCCATGACACCAGGCCCTCCCCCTTCGTAACGGACCTCGATCCTCACACCCTTGTTCAGGAGAGGACGGATATTTTCCAGGGTGTGCTCGGTCATCTCCCGCTGGAGGTCGGCGGCCCCCTGCTCACCCAGGGCCGGGATGAGGCGGGTCTTGGTGGATCCGGGGACGGGGTAGCGGGTGAAAAGGATCAAACGATGGGGACGGTTTTTCATAATACTCAGAAACCAGGAGCCAGAATCCAGGAGTCAGGAGAAAAATCAGAACGGGAGAGCGATGCAACGGCAGGTTTATTGCAATTGGAGTATTGAAAGGGGAAAAATTCCAGCAAAAACAACTCCCAAAGGAGAACAAGGTGGCAAAGATCCCTGCAAAAGACTTCCGTGATCTTATTCTCTGGCAAAAAGTTCATCGTTTTGTCCTTGATATATATTTCTTAACCAGATCATTCCCGAATCATGAGCTTTATGGGCTTACATCTCAATTTAGACGTGCCTCTGTCTCACTTCCAACCAACATTGCCGAAGGTTTTAATAAAAGAACACTCCCAGATAAGATTCGATTTCTGAATGTCTCACAAGGTTCCTCGGAGGAGTATCGGAATTACCTTATCCTGGTAGAAGATTTGGCATACGCAAAAACAGCGATCATTCTAGATCGACTGGAGGAGACAAGTAAAATTCTAGGAGCCTGCATAAACGGAATCAAGAAGAAAGTTGGATGGTTTACCCTCCCGGCTCCTGACTCCTGGATTCTGGCTCCTGTTATTTCCCTCCCCTCTGCCATTTCAATATCGCTTCAAACAATCGTTTAACTCCCGGGGTGAGACGGGTTCGATTGTAAGCGTCGGCTGCCTTACGAATCCCTTCGGCCCGGGTGGGGTACGGGTGGATAACCCCGGAAAGGCCCCCGAGGCTCATCTTCGCCCGCATGGCGGTGGTGACTTCGCCGATCATCTCACCAGCCTGAGACGCAACGATGGTAGCGCCGAGGATTTTTCCGCTTCTTTCCCGCACATGGATTTTTACCATCCCCTCCGTTTCACTTTCAGCAATGGCGCGGTCCACTTCGGCCATGGGAATCGTGAAAGTCCGAAAGGGAATCCCCTTTTTCTCCAGATCCTTTTCGTACTCCCCCACGTGGGCAACCTCCGGGTCGGTATAAGTGCACCATGGGATGTTAAGGGCGCTGGTCTTCTTCCGCCCGAGAAAGAGAGCGTTCTGGATGACGATGCGGGCCATGGCATCGGCCGCGTGGGTGAATTTGTAAGGGGAACATACGTCCCCGGCGGCGAAGATCCTCGGGTTGTCGGTGCGCAGATACTCGTCTACCCTGATCCCTTTCCTCTTATCGAAAGAGACCCCCACCTGTTCCAGGTCCAACCCTTCCACGTTGGGCACCCTGCCCGCCCCTACGAGGATCTCGTCCACGGTGATCTGCCTGGCGTCCCCTTCACATTCCAGGTGGATAACCTTCCCGTCCCGTGTCTTTTCCACCCTTTTGAGGTCACACGGGAGGATCAGCTCGATGCCTTCCGTCACCATCGCTCTTTCCACGATCCGGGCCGCGTCGGGGTCCTCACGGGGCATGATCTGATCCCCCCTTTGCAGAAGAAAGACCCGGCTGCCCAACCGCGCGAAGGCCTGGGCCAGCTCACACCCGAGGGGGCCGGCCCCGATCACGGCCAGTTTTTCCGGTAGTGAAGTGAGGTTAAAAACGGTCTCGTTGGTGAGGAAACCGGCCTCGGAAAGACCGTCGACAGAGGGTACGAAAGCCCTGGCTCCGGTGGCGATGACGGCTTTTCGGAACTTAAGGATTGTGTCGTCCACGTTGACGGTGTCGGTTCCGGAAAACCGGGCGTCCCCCAGGAACACGTCCACCCCCAGTTCTTCTGAGAACCGCTTCGCCGAATCGTTTACGCTGATTCCGGAACGGAGCCGCCGCATCCGCTCCATTACTGACGGGAAATTCACCTCATACCCATCGATCCCGCGGATTCCGAACGGACCGGCGTCCCTAAGGGCCGCGGCGGCGCGGCCCGACCTGATGAGGCATTTTGACGGGACACAACCGGTGTTCAGGCAGTCTCCTCCCATGAGGTGGCGCTCCACCAGGGCCACTTTTCCTCCGAGACCAGCCGTTCCGGCGGCCGTGACCAGGCCGGCGGTCCCGGCCCCGATGACGACGATGTTGTATCTGGGAGCTGGATCGGGGTTGATCCAACCTGGAGGGTGGACGTTCTCTTCCAGCTTCCGGTTAAACGCGTCTGGAGGAACAACACGCGGCGCATTATCCATCGGATTGACCTCCGGTTATTTTTTCGGGCGAACCTTTTCCTTGAAGGCCCCTTTTAATCCTCCTTGTCAGGAAAGAGATCAGCCCGAGTACAAGAATAACCACGACAACGAGGGCCCACGGAACCCGCCCTCCGGCCGCAGCTTCGTAGATGGCGGCAGAACCGACCACGTAAAGAACCGTCCCCGGGAGCATGCACACCGCCGACCACCAGACGTAGGTTTTAAACGGCACCTTGGTGAGCCCGAAACCGTAATTGAGTAGGTTGAAGGGGAACAGGGGAACGAGCCGGGTGACAGCCACGATAATGCCCCCGTGTTTTTCCGTCAGGTCGTCGAGCCTTCGAAAGCGGTCGTTCTTCTCCAGCCATCCGGCCACCGCCTGCCGGGCAAAGTAGCGGGACACCAGAAAAGCCAGGGAGGCTCCGACGGTGGCAGCAACGATGACGGTGAGAACACCGAGGACCGGCCCGAAAAGGGCTCCCGCGGCCACGGAAAGAACGGAACCGGGGAGGGCCGCAACGGTGGCAAAGGCATAGACCACCGCGAAAACCAGAGGGCCGGCAGGACCCAGACCCGCGATCCAGTCCCTCAAACGCAAGAGCTGCTCCCCGGCCCCGAACATCCGGGACAAGGTGATGATCAGGATGACAACGCCCAGGAGGAGCACCGGACGCCAGAGCCCGGACGAACGGTCTTTTTCTTTCTGTTCTTCAATCACGGGAACACCTTAAGGAGTTTAACGTTTAATGTTTAACGTTCAACGTGGAAAACCAGTTCAGAGTTCAGGGTTCAGAGTTCAGAGGAAAAACACGTAGAAAGTATTTCCTGCTAGCTTCTGGATCCTGATTCCTGGATCCTGGAGGAACCCATTTTTCCTTCACTCTGCACTCCCGTAGGCCCTGAGCCTGTCGAAGGGTGCACCCTGCATTCTACACTGCTTCTGTCAGTGCTCCCCCGCAGGATGATCCGCTTCCCGCCGAACATCCGAAGCAGTGCCGGCCGGTGACAATCCTCCGGGTTTTCATCGATTCCTGGTTCCATCGATCAATGTGGTCCGGGGCACCGTGATTCACCGTGAGTCCGAGGGCAAGGTTGAAATCACAATCGTAAAGATGCCCGTCCCAGCCCACGCTGACCTGCCTGCGGCACATGAGCCCGGGAACCGTATCCCGGTTGAAGTTCCTCTCGAGGAGTCCCATGTATTTTTCGTACCGGTCCTTTTTTTCGAGGATCTCGAGAAAACGGCCGATGGGCATGTTGGCGATGGTAAGAAGGTTCGAAAAGGTGAGACCGAACCGGCTGCCGAGCTCCCTCCTGTAGTCCTCTTCCAGGATCCTCTGGTCCCCGGGGAGAAAAGGCCCGCCGGGGTTGTAGACCAGGTTCAATGTGAGCCCTCCCTCTTTACCGTATCCCAGTCGGTTCAATTGTCGAACGGCCTCAACGCTCTTTTCGTAAACCCCTTCTCCACGTTGGTCCCGAACCTTTTCCTCCAGGTAGCAGGGAAGGGATCCCACCAGTTTGACGCGACGGCTTTTTAGCAGTTCCATCAGGTCCCGGTTCTCCGGTTCGGCAATGGCCGTGAGATTGGTCCTGACCTGAATTTCGAAACCCTTGTCCGCAAGGGCAATAATGAACTTCCCAAGACAAGGGTTCAGTTCCGGAGCCCCCCCCGTGATATCCACCATCTCCGGACGAACGATCCGGGCAAGGTCCAGGATCTTCTCCATGGTGGACCATCCCATGATCTCATCACGGTGGGGTGATGCTCCAAGGTGACAATGGGTACAGGTCTGGTTGCATCGCAGCCCCACATTGACCTGGATGACATCGATCCCCTCGGAGAAAAGCCCTTTCTTTTCTCCCGAGTGAATACAATCTTCAAACCGGTTCATCAAAACCTCCCGGAAAAGACATCTGACCATGACGATGACGGAAACAGGGTTCACTGATTATTACTGTACCCCCGGAACGTGGAAAATGTTTAAAAAAATTATCAAAAAATTAATCACCTTCCAACTTCCCCGGCTTTCAAAGGTTCCTGCGATATGGTAATCAAAAGATGAAAACCATTAGCCGGCAGCCCCTGGCTGTCAGCGAAATCCGAAGGCGGGTATCTTCATGCGAACCGTTATCGCTTCCGACCACGCAGGCTTTTATTTTAAAGAAAAAATATTCCAATCACTTGTCGACGAAGGAATCCGGATGACCAATCTGGGAACCCACAGCACCGATCCCGTGGACTATCCCGATATCGCCCGCGACGTCGGAGAGATGGTGGCCGCCCGACGTGCGGACAGAGGGATCCTCATCTGCGGGAGTGGCGTCGGCGTGAGCGTTGTCGCAAACAAAATCCCCGGCATCCGGGCGGGCCTGTGCCACGACACCTACTCTGCTCGCCAGGGTGTGGAGCACGACGACATCAACGTCCTAGTCCTGGGGGCCCGGGTCATCGGCCCGGAGCTGGCCCTGGAGCTGGTAAGGACCTTTCTGGCAGCGCGTTTTTCCGGCGAGGAGAGACACGTCCGCAGACTGGGGAAGGTTAAAGAGATGGAAAGGAAATATTGTAAGTAGAAAGTAGAAAGGCGTTCGTTGCCCTGCCATTCTCGTCAAGGTGTTTTTCGGCTTTTCTTCTGCGTTCTGCATCCTGTTTTCTACATTCTTGCTCCAGGGAGCTCTCATGAACCGGACAAAATTCCTTTACCAGATGGGAAGGTACACCGATGCAGTGACGGCATCCCTCACCAGGCTCCGGGAGGGGCGCATTATTCCCCGGATACTGGATCATGATCACACCGTCTGGAAAGAAAACCCCGCCGAGATTGTCAACAGGTTCGGATGGCTGAAAAGCCCCGAAAACATGGTAAAGGAGATTCCTCGGTTAGAGGATCTGGTTCGAAACACCAGAAACGACGGATACACCCACGCTCTGTTGTTGGGCATGGGAGGCTCGAGCCTGGCCCCTGACCTGCTGGGCAAAGTCTTCGGTGTCAGGGAAGGGTACCTCGATCTGCGAGTACTCGATACTACCGACCCGGCGGCTGTTCGGGCTCACGCAGAACGGCTCGACCTGTCCAGAACCCTGTTCGTGGTCTCCACAAAATCCGGAACCACCTCCGAGACCCTTGCTTTTTTCAGGTATTTTTACAACCGGACTCTGGAGAAATTAGGGGTCCAGGACGCGGGAAACCATTTTATCGCGATAACCGATCCGGGAAGCGCCCTTCATACCCTGGCAAATGATCTCGGTTTTCGGGAAACGTTTCTTAACGATCCCGACATCGGCGGTCGCTACAGCGCTCTGTCCTTTTTCGGCCTGGTCCCCGCCGCCCTCCTTGGTATCGACATCGGCCTGCTTCTGGAGAAGGCCGAGTCCATGGCCAGGCAATCGAGGCTGCCCGATCCAACAGAGGGCCGGAACACGGGGGCTGTCCTGGGCGCGATCCTGGGAACCCTTCAAACCCTGGGCCGGGACAAGCTTACCCTGATCTCTTCCCCGATCCTCTCTCCCCTGGGCGCCTGGATCGAGCAGCTTCTTGCCGAGAGCACCGGCAAGGAGGGTAAGGGGATCCTGCCCGTGGAAGGGGAACTCCCCGGGTCCCCTGCCGTCTACGGTACGGATCGTCTCTTTGTCTCCCTTTCCCTGAATGGGGATATCACCTTCGAGGCCAGGGTTCTCGCCCTGGAGAAAGCCGGGCATCCGGTTGTCCGCATCGAGTTAAGCAATCCCTATGACATCGGGGCGGAGTTTTACCGCTGGGAGATGGCCACCGCTGTGGCGGGGTATTTCATGGGGATCAATCCCTTCGACCAGCCGGACGTCGAATCCGCCAAGATTCAGGCAAGGCGGATGATCGAGGAATACAGGGTCCAGGGACTCCTTCCCGCAACGACGCCAGCCTTATTGGAAAGTGGAATTGAAATCCATTCTTTTTCCCCGGTTAACAGCCTTAAAAATGCCATGGAAAAGTTCCTTGGGCTCGCGGAGACCGGAGGCTACGTTGCCCTGCAGGCCTACATCAACCCCACCCCGGAAGCGGCTCTTGTCCTCGATGAACTCCGCCTCCGGATCCGGGATCGGCTCAAGGTCGCCACAACGGTTGGCTTCGGCCCCAGGTTCCTGCACTCCACGGGGCAGCTTCACAAGGGCGATAGGGGAAACGGGCTCTTCATCCAGATCACTTCCCAAGAAAAGGAAGACCTCCCAATCCCCGACAACCCGGGGGAGAGAGGTTCTTCCATTACCTTCGGTGTTCTTAAAGCGGCCCAGGCCATGGGAGACCGTCAGGCCCTCATCGATGCCGGAAGGAAGGTCATCCGATTTCATATCAATGGGGATGTGGTGGAGGGGATAAGGGATCTGTCAACCGCAGTAGCTGACAGCTCAGTGTCTGGTGGCTAGTGTCTGGTGTCTGGAAAAACTCCCAGGGGATCACTGATGGAATAGAAAGAATCAAAAAATATCAGGTGTTGGGGCATCAGGTTGTCAGAGTATTGGATAAAAACCAAGATTGAAGTTTGATGTTTGAATCTAAAAGCGGTAATTGGTGATCAGTAACTGATTTTTCCCAATCATCAATCACCAATTACAAATTACTTATCACTGATTATCATGACTTTCCAATACTGGTATATGTTCCCCGTGGCCGTCCTGGTCGCCACCACCGCCATGGCTTCCGGTGTCGGCGGCGCCACATTCTTTTCCCCCATTTTCATTCTCCTGCTCCGGCTCGAACCAGGGGTAGCGATCGGGACCGCCCTCATCACGGAAGTGTTCGGTTTTGTCAGCGGCGTTCGGGCATACTCACGTAAGGGGCTTATCGATTTCCGGCTTGGACTTACCCTCCTTATGGCTACCATCCCCGCGGCTCTCATCGGGACGTATCTTGCGGGAATTTTCCCTCCTGTTGCTTTGAAGCTGATCCTTGGTATGGGACTCCTAGCCATCTCGATGAGTTTTCTTCGGGGCCCGGAACCGATAGAAGTCCAAAGGCTGGACCAGGATATCCACCGCAAGGAACACCCTCTGGCAGCGCAAACCACTCTCGTTACAGCAGAGGGTGAGACGATCGAGTACACGGTCTGCAACAGGGGCGAAGGGTTGCTTCTCACGGGTGTGGGAGGCCTTTTCGTCGGCCTGGTCTCAACCGGACTCGGAGAGATGAACGGTTACTTCCTCTTGCAGCGCTGCCGCGTGCCCAGTCGTGTTTCAATTGCGACGAGCGTTTTTGTGGTTGCGGTAACGGCCCTTTCCGCCTCGGGGGGGCACCTGGTTCGATTTTTGGGCCACGGGGGAGATACTTTGACCACGGTATTTTCCATCGTGGTCTTTACCGTTCCCGGAGTGATTATCGGTGCCCGTTTGGGAAGCTACGTGGGGGAGAGGATCCTACAAAGAATCATGGAGCGGTCCCTCGGTATTCTTTTCATTCTGGTGGCTTTGGTAACGATTTGGGAAGCGATCATGTAAGGATGTAAACAGGAACCAGGAGAAGATCCCGACCAGGAGACATGGTAACGGAGCGGTTGGACGATCAAAGAATAACGTTTAATGTTTAACGTGGGTAATTGAATTGGGAACAGGAAGTTCAGGGTTCAGAGTTGGTTTGAGAGTTTGAGTGTTTGAAGTTTGAGGTTTGAAGTTGTGGTTTGAAATATGAAATTTGAAATTGAATACAAAGGCTGAGCCGCACCCCCCCCGGGCTCAGTCTTTGTATCTCCCAACCACCGGGAATTCGAACAGCAGGTTGTCGCCGTGGGGGGCATCATCCATGGCGTCGGTGTGATCCACTCCGAAGGGGTGCCCGAAATGGTCGCCGTGATCGGCCTCGTGCATTTCAGATACGTCGTAAACCTTCCCAAGGTAAGCCACATAGGCGGGCCTTCCGTTCAATCCATCGTATTTGGCGAGTTCATCCGGGGAAAAGATCTTCATGGCGATCATTTTATCCTATTTCTAGACCTAGTCCTGGTCCTAATCTTCGTATAAAAAAGATAAGAAAATTATTTATGATATCTCGGTTTTTCTTTCCACGTTGCATTGACACTATGTACCAGTTCTTCGGTCCAGGTCCAGGTCCAGGTCCAGGTCCAGGTCCAGGTCCAGGTCCAGGTCCAGGTCCAGATAATAGTTTAACCTCCCCTGATCGCTTCCGCCAACTCCTTTACAAGTCC
>Ga0114922_10005801_pt1 | contig 11361 bp, 11 predicted proteins | sample AartaG_FD_100975 | JGI IMG/M metagenome (GOLD analysis project Ga0114922, IMG submission 100975) | Deep subsurface microbial communities from Aarhus Bay to uncover new lineages of life (NeLLi) - Aarhus_00045 metaG | ecosystem: Environmental > Aquatic > Marine > Oceanic > Sediment | place...
CGCTGAAGACGATGCGGCAGACGTAGGCGATCGCGCCCCCCTGGGCGTCCCGCGTCGAGGCGTCCACGGAGGCCATGACGACCGGGCGGCCCAGTTCCACGGGCCCGTTGTGGCGCAAGGACACGTGGTGGATCGACAGGGCGGGCACCTTCTCGGCGACCGGGGTCGCGCTGTCCGTGAGGGCCGACATCTCGACCTCCACCTTGGCCGCCAGCCCGCGGTCGGTTGGCTTGGCGGAGACCTGGAAAATGACACCGATCTCCTGGTACTGGACCTTGTTGATCGTGCCGCCGGCCTGGGTCGTGCGGGTGTCCGTGACGAACGGCTCGCGCTTGCCGATGTGGATGCGGTCATCCACCAGGTTGACCGCCTGGTCCACGCGGTACAGCGTCCTGGTCTCGCCCATGTCGGCGAGAGTCTTCTCAAAATCGGCACCTGTGCCGGCCGTGGCCGCCAGGTGCTCCGCATCGAGGTGAGCGACGCGGTCGGCCTTCAGGCGAACCTCGTAGATGGTGGCCTGGAAACGGACCGGCGCCAGCGACGGCGTGACGTCCGGGCCCGTTCGCATGGCTTCGGGTTCGCACCCGGCCGCCCATGCCATCGCGACCGCACAGCAAGCGAGGAGTGTCAGGCGTTCCATAAGGCGTATCCTTTCAACTGGCGTTTCCCAGACAAACCCTTGCTCGCGACCATCGCGAGCCGTTTCGGCAATCGCCCGCACGAGCCCCCAGTCCTCCGGGCCCGGATAAGACGTCCGCGAATGCGGGGGCCGTGCTGGCCTAAATCCCACAACATCAACCGGTTGCGACGAGCGTGCGTTCTTAGCATGGCGTTTTATGCGGATCGGCATAAGAGCCTCCATGGCCGTCAACCAGACCCCTTCTGCTCCAACTCCGCCAAGCGCTGACGCAGCTCCCGCACCTCGCGACTCATCTGGTACATCGCAATTCCTACAAGGAAGAAGCACATGGGTAGGAATGCGAAGAATGGAGGCTTCCACCAGTTTCCGTATGGCAGAACCGACCCGAACAGCGCCATGAACGAGATGAAGCCACACAAGGCCGCCGGTATCCAATAACTGATCCGCTGTCTCATAGAGCCTCCAATTTCTGTCGTGTTATTCGCTGCGACCTGCAGTCGAACCTCGAGCGCGGCGGGTGCGGGGACCCGCCGCGCACGAACCGAGCAAGACCCGCCGTGGCACATGGAATTCATGGTTACCCTTCGGGCTGACCATGCCACCCGCCGCGGGCGCTAACGCGGAACCAGCCACGTGCCGGCCAGGCGGTCCTGGATGCTGCGCTCGGGCATCAGTGCAGACATGACGGCCAGGGCGCCGAACAGGACAAGCGCCAGTGCACAGGCAGTCCCCGTAACAAGGCGAATATCGTCGGAAACGCCAGGTCGGCCGTACAGCAACCCGCCGAGGGTCATCAGCCCCACAGAGCCGAGCACGAAAGGCAGCCACGTGACCAACGCCCTCCAGAAGACCCGGAGCCGGCCGGCCCGCGAGCCGTCGCGCTTCACGGCGACAACCGCGAGGACCCGCATCGCCAGACCGCTGCGAAACACGAGCGCACAGACGATGCTGGAGAGGGCCAGCAGCAGCGTCACGATGCCTGCCTGGAAGGCGACCACAAGCAGGAGCGACTTGCCCCCGAGGAAGATGTTCATGTCGGGGCCGCCGGCCAACGGCTCTGCCACGGCCTTGGCCTCGGCGAATTCCTTCTCCGATGGGTTGGGGTACTTGGCCACAATCCGGCGTGCCTTTGCCCGCATACCCTCGTTGATGCCTGCGGCAAACAGGCTGGTCCAGGTGGCCGGGTCGGAGATCGTCTTGCCGAAACGGCCGGCGATGTAGACTTCGAGCGCCTGGCGCTCTTTCGAGTTGTCTTTGCTGGCAGACTGTTTCTCCAGGACGGAGAGATGGATCAGGCAGACATGGAGGGGCATGATGTCCGGCTGCTGTTCTGCGAAGCGTCTGGCCATGGACATCCCGAACAGCGTGAAGCCCGCCATGAGGACCGGGACGAAGGCGCAGCCGAGAACCAAACCGAATCGCCGGCGGCGAGTGACGGACGCCACTTTCTGGAGGAGCGGCTTCAGGCCGGCCGCCAGGTCCCCAGGGCCCTTGGAAGTCGGCAGCACCGTCAGGAATTTGCGGGCATGCAGCGGCACGGGCACGGCCGGCGTCTTGGTGCGCGCGGCATCGGCATCCACGATGCGGCCTTCGAGCGCGGCAACGGCCACCTGGTTCAGGAAGGCCCGCGCGGCGCTGAAGTCGGGCGCTGCCGGGGCCGGCCCCTGCGCGGCAAGGGGCGCGCCGGCGGTCCCCGGCGCCGGGAAATCGAGCAACTTGGCCCGGCCGTCGGCCGTGATCCAGACCCGGTCCAGCGCGAGCAGGGCAGGGACGGAGCCGTCCTTCAGGCCGGCCTCAAGTTCCTCGGCCAAGTCCATGAGCCAGTAGCGGACGGACCGCCACGGCTGCGGCTGGGTGGCGAGTGCGAGGAGCGGCTTTCCGGCCGGCGCCTCGTAGGCGTCCCAGTTCTCGCCGGCCGCGCGGGTGCCGCCGAGCCAGCGGAGTCGCGTCGCCCGGCCCAGGCCGCGTACGATGGTGGTGGCAGGCGGAGCGCCCTCGGGCAGGCGGCGGATCCACACCTTCCGGAGCAGCCGCGCGTCGTAGCCCAGAAGGAGTTCCCCCTCCTCGGTCTTCTCCAAATGGTCGAGGACGTAGTAGGGCCCGATCTGAGGGGTCGTCTCGGAGACCGGCTGCGGCGGCTCCTCCACTTCAAGCGACGGCCGCGCCTCGTAAGCCGCCTTCCGGATGACCCGCGTGCCGCTCGCCAGGTCGTGCAACCCGGCGAAGCCGTTGCGGCGACGGGCGCTGATGACGAACAGCAGGGCCATCACGGCGAACTGCGAGTAGGCGATGGCCATCGAACCAGCGTGCGTGCCGATGGTGGCGGCCTTGGCCGGGTCGAACCCCAGGTAGATCCAGAGAGGGAGCACCGGCGCCACGATGAAAATCGCCGCGCGAAGCAGGGCCTTGGCCACGCCGGGGGCGCTGCGGCCGGGGCCGACGACGCGGAGGCCGCAGATGGCCTTACCGACCGACGCGCCCCGGATGCCGTCGGTCAGTGCGAAGTAGAGGATCACCAGGGCGAAGGCTGCGAGCACGCTGGCAATATAGAACGGAGACTGATAGGTGGCCGGGTCGGTCATCGAACCGATGTGGGTGATCACCACGTACCCCAGGGGGGCCGTCAGCGCGGACCATATGACCATGTCAAGCATGTATGCGAGGAACCGCCACCCGAGCGTGGCCGGCGTCGGGGCCGCCGAGGCGTAGGGCAGCAGCGTCTCGCGCAACTCGCCATAGTTCCTGAACCGCCGCGCAGGCTGCTTTTCCAGGCACCTGAGGACCGCCGCGCAGAGGCCCTTCGGGATGTCGCGGCGGAACGTCGCGGGCGACGCCGCCGGCTGCTCCAGCGCCGTGGCAATGAACCGGATGAGGTTGTCGCCGCGGAACGGCGTCTTGCCGGTCAGCAGGTAGTAGAGCGTGACGCCTACGGCGTAGATGTCGGAGCGCACGTCCAGTTCGTCGCCCTTGAGTTGCTCGGGGGAGGAGAACGCGGGCGTGCCCAGGAACGTGCCGGTGGTGGTCAGGTGGGTTTTTTCGCGGGCCTTGGTGGAAATCGAGAGACCGAAGTCGCCCACCTTCACCGTTCCGCCGGCTTCCACGAAACAGTTGGAAGGCTTGACGTCGCGGTGCAGAACGCCGAGGGCCTGGGCCGCCTCCAGGCCCTCGATGATCTGGAGAATGGCATCCACGGCCTCCGCCACCGGCATCGGCCCTTGGCGTCGAACGCGGTCCTTCAGGGTCTCACCCGGCACCAACTCCATGGCAATGGCCGGCGTGCCTTCGACCTCTTCCGTGCCGTAGATGTACACGCTGTTGGGGTGGTTGACGGAGGCCGCCAGCCGTCCTTCGCGCAGGAACCGGCCGCGGGCCTCCGGCGAGTCGAGCGAATGGCTCAGGACCTTGAGCGCAACGCGGCGTCCGCTCTCCAGGTGCTCGGCCTCGTAGACCGCCCCCATGCCTCCCCTGCCCAACAACCGCACGAGGCGGTAGGGGCCGAACGACTGGCCGACCTCCGGTGCGGCGTGCGGGTGCCCAGGGGGGGAATCGCGGGACGGAGACGTCGCGGACGGGGCATCCCCTGCATCGGTTCGGGTGCCCAGACCGACCTTCAGCAGACACTTGGGACAGAGGCCCTGCGCCACGTCGCGTGCCAGTTCGGCCCCGCATTGAAGGCATCGGTGGACCTCGGTCATGGCCGCTCCTTTTTGTCCGATTCCACCCGTTCCTAAAGCAAGCGGCGCGAAAGGTAACACGAAATCCGTACGTCAGCCTTCGAGTGCGTCGAAGAGATGTCGGATCTCATCATCGATCTCCTCGGGCGAGGCAACCGTCTGCGCAATCTGGGCCCGCAGCAACCGGCGATACTGCCGACGCAACCGATGGACGGCCATCTTCACGGCGGCTTCGGTCATGCCCAGGTCCGCGGCCGCCTGGCTGTACGGGGCACCGGCGGCCGCGCCGCCCAGGAACCCTTTGAGCCGGTCGAAGAGGCGTTCCTTGCCCTCACGCACGAGTTTCTGCCGCAACTGCGCCACCACCAGGTCCAGCAGCGTCAGTGCCCAGCGCCGCTCGAACAGTTTCTCCGGCGTAAGATCGTCGGCCGGCGCCAGCGAGTAGCGGCTCTCGGCGTCCGCCACATCCATGGGAATCGCCCTGCGGCCGCCGCCGCGCTTCTGCGCGCGGGCCCGGTCCCATTCATTGGCCAGGAAATGGTTGAGCGAGGCCAGCAGGAACGAGCGGAACCGTCCGCGGCCGGGGTCGGCCACCCGCAGGTACTCTTTCTCCAGGAGCATGGCGAAGAACGCCTGGGTCAGGTCCTGGGCCTCTTCGGCCCGGTAGCCGCGACGGCGGACGTAGTAATAAAGCGGATACCAGTAGGTTTCGCACAACGTCGCCAGGGCGGCCTGGGCCTCGGGCCGACTGTCGTGCGCAGCGGTCAGGACGAGGCTCCAGCGCGTCGTGGCGAACGACCGCCCGCCCCGATGGCCAGATCCAGAGGATTTGCCGGGAGGTGACATGGCGGCATTGTACCAGAAAGGGTGGGACGAGACGCGGGCTGGGCTGGGGATTCTCCGCGCGAGCCGGCCGAAGGTGCCAGCCGTGAGCGTCCCCCAGCGGCCCGCCAGCCGTGCCGTCGGGTCCTCCAACAGGCAGGGTTCTCCGCCGTTGGTCCTTCCGCGCAGGCACTTGCTTTCGTCCCGCAATCCCCCAACGCTTGAAACCCGTTCGAAACAGGGAGCCAGAAATCTAACCGCGAACTGGCGCGGCCGGAGTGGTTAACGTAAAACCCCACGCCGAGAGGCGCCGGGGAGCGCCAAACAGCCATCGGCGTTTCCACAAAAAAGCGGGAGAGGACCGCTCGTGTCCTCTCCCGCGCTTGCTCGCGAGTTAAAGGCTACTCAAGGGTGTTCCACGTCTCCGCTGCCTTCGCGATCTGGAACGGCCCGGCGATGGAAGCTTCCACCCGGAACTTCCCGCTGAATGTCGTAGGTACTCGCCACGAGTACCGGCATGACCCGCCTCAGCCATACTCGAAGTTGCCCTTAGCCAGAGAGGTTCCTTTCTCGTCAAGGACCTCCAATTGCGGGGCCGGGGCGACCGTCCGGCCTTTCCTGAGGGTGTTCGGGGCATAGACCTCGCCCATCCTGCCGAGAACCTGGAGGTTGATCCTGACCACCTTGCCCTGCGGCGTGTTCTGGGCCTTGGAGACCGCCACGTTGAGCACGAAGGGCGGGCCGGCGTCGATCGTGGTGGTCGCGCCGTCCTTGATCTCGATCTGCGCCCGTTTCCCGAAGGGTCCACGGCTCGTGATGGACCAGATGTCGCGCTTCCCTGGGACCTCCTCGCCTTCTGCCCGGGCCGTAATGGAATCCGGGGCGTACGTGCCGGCAGGCATAGGGCATTCTGTTCCACTCGGAACCAGGACCGGCTTGCCGTCGATCTTCAGTTCCAGCAGCAGCCGAGCCGGCACGTTGATGCTGCCGGTCGGCTTGGAGGCCGACCGGACCGTCATGGCCGCCATCGCCAGGACGGCCACCATCACAAGCGCGATCTTCTTCACAGGCGATCCCCTTACGGTTGGCCCGCTCTTCTCGCTTCTGCGCACGCTCTTATATTATGTCAGGCCGCCTCGGCGGAGCAACGTCTCTCGGCCCCAACCGGAAACCTTCGCCGCGAGACTCGGGCTGCGGCCGCGCTAGTCCGATCAGCGCGTCGGGTACTTCCACGGCGCCAACTGGATCTTGACCGGCTCAGGCAGGCCTTCCTCGGGAACGGTGACCGGTGCTTCGCCCACAAATCTTGGCGGCACGATGCCGGTGGAACGCCTTTGCTGTTCGGTCTCTGGTACGAACACCTCTGCCCGAACCTTGTACCGACCTGGAGGGATTCGCTCGGTGGTGAATTTGCCGTCCATCGGTTTGTCGCCGGGCTCCATGCCGACCGAGTCGAAGATCGGATGTCCCCGACGATCTGCCCCGGGCGGGCGAACGCGAACGTACACGCGAGTCGGCTTGGCGTTGGCGACCTCTCCCTGGTCCAATCCGAGGAGTTGGCCTGTGATCGGCGCGCCTTTGGATCGCACGAACTCGGTGACGGTGGTTTTTCCGGATTCGACCTTGACGGTGCGGCGGTCAAGCCATGCCTCATCCCATTTGTTTTTCAGCCCGAGATTCTTGACTCGATCGATCGTGTAGTCGCCCGGGGGCAGGTTGTCGAGCACGGTCTCGACATGCTGCTGGATGGGGTCGTGGCGGTTGTTGGTTACGCCGGACCACCCGTCCATCTCCCACGTGTGAAGTTGCATGAAGAGCCTGGCCTTGTCGGGGGCGCCGGCGATGTCGTAGCGAACGACCAGTCTGCCGGGCTGGGGAAGGCGGATCTCCAGGTTATCCACGGCGGCATCTCCCTTGGGGACGGGGACAATCCACAGGTCCAGGGCGGAACAGGTAATCGCGATGCGCTGGGCGTCTTCGCCGATGCCCGTGACGGTGAAAGCACCGTCGGCATCGGTCGCGACTCGGATGGCTTTCTTGTCTTCCTTGCCGTCGTGTTCGACAGCCTTGCCGCCGGTGAGGTTACCGATGGAAGGGTTGACGACATAGACGCCGGCATCCTTCACCGGCTTGCCGGCGTGGTCGAGCACATGCCCGGAGACCTCGCGGCCGCGTTTCAGGCGGATGACCATGCCCGTGATCTTGAGGGCACCGTCTTTGGGCAACTCCGTGAGGATGGGGTGGGAAACGTAGCCGCCGGCGATGATCCGTGACCTCCAGCCCCCGGACCAACGGAGGCGGGTCGAGAACTCTCCTTTGGGATTGCGGCTGCGCGTTGACAGCGAGTAGCCCCAGGTTATCTTCGCGGGGTCTTTATCGTCCACGTGACCGCCCTGGATGCTGAAGTTGGTGACCGGCTTGCCGGTGACGTCGTCGACGACGTGGCCGCGCACTTGGATCGACTCGATCACGCGTTCGAGCACGATGAGCGTGCTTTTGCCCGATTCGGCGGCGAACTTCGTCGGGCGCGCTGCGGGGCGGGGAGCCATACAGAGAGTCAGCGTATATCCGCTCAGATTGTAAATGCCATGCTGGGTGACGAACCGACCCTCGCGCCAGAACGTCACGTCCAGTTCTTTGGGGGTCTTGAGCGGAGACAGCACGTAGTAATCGCGAATCGCTTCGAGAGAACCCCCAGGCTGCAGGCTCACATTGTCGATGCGAACGGTGTCGCCGGGGCCGATCTTCTGCCACCTGAGAACGCCGTCGCCCTCGACGGATGCGACCTTCCATTCGCCCTTGAGACTCGCCAGGTCAGGGTGGTCGCGAAGGGTATTGTCTGGAGCGTTGTAGGCCACCGACGCGCACGCCAGGACAATAACTGCCGCCGAAGACGCCAGGAACGCTTTCCGCATGAGACCGTCTCCTTTTGCCGAGTCCGGCGGGACGCACTTACCCTTTGACGCGCCGCACGTGCAGAAGTTCCGAGCCCGGTGTGCCGGTCCACGTGCGCCGCGAGAAGGTACGCGGTTCCAGCGGGTGCAAGTCACCTTGCTCGGGCCACGTAGATTCTGGCCCGCTCAAACAGCATCATCCCCGAAATGCCCTTCTTCGGCTTCGGCAGTTTCCCCGCCTTGACCCACCGGCTGAGCGTCGACGCTCCGATGCCGAGTTGCTTGGCCAGCTGAGCGCCGTTGATGTACTTGTCGCCAGTGACGGACGCCCGCTTGTTCTGCATGCCGTGGGCCCGACAGGCGCAATCGGTCATGAGCGGCCCGTGGCCTCAAGGGACCGGAAGGACATGGATAGTGGTTGCCGTTTAGGTTGTTGCGGCGGCCTGCGTACACGGTTTCCTTCTATTGGCATCGGTTTTTGACTCAAGACAGCCGTCGTCATTACTCTTGGCCGTAACATGGTCTACCGGCAAGACGATGCTCGCGCGGCGGCTGCCGACGCTTTTGTCAACTCGGCTATGGGGGTCTTCACGCCGCCGGAGGGGCTGCTGGAGGCTATTCTGGCGGCGTGACGCCCGCGTTGTATGCCGACAGGCCAGGACCTAGGGAAGCCACCGAGACCGAGTCAACAGCCGCCCGCCGCCGGACTTAGCCGGCGGCAAGGCGACGATACCCCTGAAGGGGCACCTGGGGTTCGAGGAGCCCCCGGGCTGGACTCGCCGGGCCGTCGAGCGGACCGCCCCGACGGCCATGCTCCTGTACTGGAAGCGCGAGGTCGCCCGCCAGGACGGCCAGCGGCCGCAGGCGGCGAGCATCAACCTGGGTGGATTCTGATGACGGGGCTTCTGCACAAGGCGCGGCGTTACCTCTTCGGCTACGACGCCGTCGAGTCGAAGAACCGACCAGGCCGCGATGGTCTCCGGCGTCCCGGACTTGCTCCTGGGGTCGGCCTGAAATCATTCGTATCCAACATCCCACGCAAAAACCAACCCCCTTCCGCAAGAAGGCATAGGTGGGAGCGGCGCCTTGTCTCTTGCTGGAAGGGAGTGCCTGCGTGGCCACGCCATGCGTTGCCCAAACGCCCGATTTCAGGCCCTCAGGACCGCCGCCGGGAGGTCGTCGCTATCATGGCGCGTGGCCTCGTCCGCCTGCGTCCGGCGGCCGGAAAAGACCCGGAATTGCCGCCAGAAAGCCCTTGCTCCGTGGCCGAAGACGCGGCTCCGTGTGACCCACGGGTTAACGCGAACGAGAGGGTCACGCGATGAGCAGCATGACCGTCGAGAAGGAACTGGCCGCGCTCGAGAAGATGACGACGGGCGACCTTCAGGCCAAGTCCCGCGAACTGTTCGGTGACGAGGCCCGTTCATGGAACCGCCGGTGGCTGTTCCGCCGCTGCGCCTGGCGTCCGCGGACTTCGAATCCGAGGCCCTCCTTTGAGGCAGGGCTGTGAAGAGGCGGAATCCGCTCTGGGTCCGCGGCTTCGAGACGGTCGAGGAACTGTGTGGGGCCTTGACCGCGTTCAAGCGGCAGTGCAACGAGCACCGGATCCTGGAGCGGCTCGGCCAGCGCAACCCAGCTCACGCTCGACAAGACGCTTGCCAACCGCAGGGGGCCGCGGCATGATTACCCCTTGTCGAGTGTGCCAAAAACCAGGGCGGCACAAAGGAACTGTGAATGACAGAGCCGGACAAGTCACCCCTCACTGAGTTTGCGGACACCATCTCTGATTGGGCAGATCAAGACATCCGCTGGCGCGAGCCGAGCCTGCAAAGGATCACTGTGCAGCTGCGCACTCGGCCTCTGAAGGCTGTCCTTCTACTTCTAGAATCCCAGGGCCAAGCCGCTATGGCAGCCCGGCTGGAACGCACGCATCAAGCCCTTGTCCGCGAAGCCGAGGAGTTCGACGCCCTGTGCAGGCGTGGGGCGTCGGCCAGAGCCAACACAGCCGACCAAGAGGACCCGTTCCTCGAATTCGATTGCGCCAAGCAGTCCTTGCAGGCGAGCGCCCACGACCTTGCGGATATGCTGCGCGCGGTCGATGAGCTACTGAGAGTCATGAGCCTCCCTGGCACTGACGCGGAATCAGAGCATATCGACCGCCTTCAGGATCTGGGTCAGCAACTGGCACTTGGCCAGGAGGTACTTGCTGAGCAGCTCCAGGCGGCCTGTGCCATCTCGGAAACCTTGGAGGCGGCCGTGAACGCAACGCGCGATCGTTCTGATAGCAAGAACGTCACCGGCCGGCAGGCACGGCGCATGGAGTGGACGCTTAAAGCCATGCTACTTGTGGATCAGCATCCTGACTGGCCTGACTGCAGGATCGCGGGAGAGGTTGGGGTCCACCCAGCAACGCTATCGCGGCGTACCGAGTACAAGGCTTTTGCAAAGGCCGCAAGAGGTGGCACAGGCATTGTTCGCAAAGGCTACCGCGACGCCGAAACAGGAGACGTCGTCGCCATAGACGACGAGTTTGAGGACGACCCAGTTTTTTGACGCAACGCAATACGCAATTCCCCAGGGCTGTAAGTCCTTGTAGCCCAAGCACTTCCTGCATCTCGTAACGCAACACGTCTGAAAAAGCGCGCCAATCTACAGACGGGGCATGCGAGACACGCTCGCCGCAACGTCTCGGAAGCCTGACGCTGTCTGGGCTGTCTATCGCAGCGTGTTGAGTCGCGAGAGGCGCTTGATGTGACGACTGGAACCCGAAACACGGCCGCCACTGACGAACTGCCCTGGCCGCCAGACTACCTGAATATGGCCTGCCTCGCGCATTTGCTGAGCACCTCGAAGAAGCAAGTCCAGCGCATGCTGGCAAGCGGCAGACTCCCCCCATCTGACGTCAACATCTCCGGCACGGGCGGCTTCAAGGGCAGACGGTGGAAGCGCGAGCGCGTCCTAGCTTGGCTGGAAGCAGGGCTACGACGCTAACAGGAACCGCGGGGGACGGGTACGAGAACCAGGGACAGAGTCAAGACAAAGGAGAGAACGTGGCCAACCGAGCAAACACCTCCCATATGTCCGAGGAAGAGAAAGCCCTGGTGGCCCTCAGCCAACTGGCATCATGGCGTACTGACGACCGGGACGCGTGGCTGGAAGTGGGCATGGCCCTGCACAGTGTAAGCGAAGGCCTGCTCGGCGCCTGGGACGAGTGGAGCAGGCAGAGCGCTAAGTATACCCCCAACGAATGCGCACGTCAGTGGCGTTCGTTCAAATCCGATGGCGGCCTCGGCTTGGGAAGCCTGATAAGGTGGACCCGGGACGACGGGGC
>Ga0114922_10005802_pt1 | contig 11360 bp, 9 predicted proteins | sample AartaG_FD_100975 | JGI IMG/M metagenome (GOLD analysis project Ga0114922, IMG submission 100975) | Deep subsurface microbial communities from Aarhus Bay to uncover new lineages of life (NeLLi) - Aarhus_00045 metaG | ecosystem: Environmental > Aquatic > Marine > Oceanic > Sediment | place: Aarhus...
ACGGCACCGGGCTCACGTGCAAGAAGGTCGCCCGCATCGTCGTCGACCCTCACGACCCCAATCGCCTCTACCTCGGCACCACAGGCAACGGCGTGTTCGTCGGACGCGTGTCGAATCCATGAGAAGCGCGCTTGGCGCGTGAAATAGGCGAATCCATCAAGGCCGGCAACACTTTAGAATTAAAGGTGTGCGGTCCCTTTATTTAGGACATATTGATGCCTAGACCGAATCGTATCACTTTAGGTGGCTATATTCACCACGTCTTGAATCGGTCTAATGGCCGATTGAGGATATTTAAGAAATAGGGTGATTTCCTAGCATTCGAACAGATATTGGCTGAAGGTATTGAGCGTCTCGGCATGCGTATCTGTGGATATTGCATCATGAGCAGCCACTGGCATTTGCTGTTATGGCCAGAACACGATGGGGAGCTATCTCACTTCATGCGGTGGATTACGCTCACACATACATTGCTCAAGAAGAACTCAATCATCTGAACAATAGCATTAAACGTGGAGCTCCTTTAGGTGAATCCACCTGGGCTCGGAAGACAGCAATAGCAATGAATATCGAATCCACAATGAATCCAAGAGGCCGGCCCAAAAAAGGGACCGCACACCTTTATCCCCCTCCAAAATGCCTTGACTCTTTTGAGGAGAACAGTAATACCTCCTTATGAGTCCGTCGGCACGGACCTCGGCCCGCAGATCCGAGTATGTGGCAGATAGATCTCAGAAATTCAAGGAGTGTTGTCTCATGTTTGCATTGAGAGAAAGTCTCTGTTATCTCTGCTTTCTTGCCCTCCTTGTTCACGCGCTCTTGAGCTGCTCACGCTCTCATGCCGACGAGGAGAACTTTCCTGCGGAGAATGACATCTTCACCATCGGCATGGTCAGCCTCGATCATATTGACAAGTGCGGCGTGAATGTCTTGGGATGGTCCGGGTCGCTCCAGAGGCCGGAGCAGCGCAAGTGGCTCGCGAGGTGCGTCGATTTCGCCAAGCGCCATCAGATGCGCGTGATTATGAGCCTGTCCATATTCGACGCCGAATGGGAAACCTACGAACAGCGGCCGGAGTTGGCTGCCACCTGCTGCAAGGATATCGAAGGCAATAACATCATCGTTGATTGGGAAACGCAAAGCCCCGACCAGCCGATGTACTGGGGCTGCACCAACAATCCAACATACAGACAATTCTGGATCGAGGTGGCGAAGAACAACGTGGATCTCGGCGCGCAGGGGATCATCGCCGATGAGATGCAGGGCACATCGGGCGTGATATGGCACGATGGCGGCTGCTACTGCAAGCATTGCGAGAAGGGATTTCGAGAGTTCCTCCGGAAGAACTGCGACGCCGAGACTCTCAAGAAACACGGCATAGAGAGCATCGACGAGTTCTCCTATCGCCATCTCGTCCGCAGCAAGGCGTCCGCGAAGCGCGAAGAGCTTATAGAGCTCGTCCGACAGGGGAAGGTCCCGCTCTTGGACGAATATGAAAGGTATCAGCAGTTGGCGTCCAGGGAGTATTTGCGACAGCTCGTGCGGGAGGCGAAATCGTACGCTCAGGAAAAGTATGGCCGGAGTATCACCTTCTCTGCGAACACCTATGACCTTGCCCCCTCGACAGCGTATTACCTCGATCTGTTGGATTACTTCAGCGTCGAGACGCCGTATGTCGAGCGATACCGGTATCCGCCGCATCGGCGCGTGCTGCCATATTTTCGCATATCGGAAGCCCTCGGCAAGCCGAGCATCGCGCTGCTCTGCATTCGCAGCGGCGCGGACTTCAACCAGCGCGGAGGTCTGCCGAACCTGCAATGCCTCCATATCGCCGAGGCATACGCATCGGGAAACAATACCTTTCTTCCCGACAGCGTCTACGCCTGGAGCGAGGAGACCGGCTCCGATGATTACGTGGGCGACGTCGATGCAATGGCGCCGGTTTGCCGCTTCGTCCGCGGCAGCGATTTCTATGCCGGCTCGCGTCCCTGGGGGGCGAAGATCGCGCTGCTATACCTGGCCGACTCAGCGCTGAAGTCCTGGCACTACTGGAATAGCTTTGCCGGAGGCTGCTGGCTGCTTGACGATGCCCATCTGCCTTTCGATGTGGTCATTTCAGGGGACGGCGAGCTTATTAAGCAGAAGCTCGATCTCGCAGAGCTGCAGCGCTACGAGGCGATCCTTCTAACAGGAGGCGCGCAGCCCTGCGAACATGAGGTCGCCGTGATTCAGGAGTATGTCCAGGCCGGAGGACGAGCACTATGGCTTGGGGGAGATCGAAAGCACGCGCTTGCGGCTGCCGGAGCAATCATCAAGGACGGCATGGGAGCGAAGCGGTTCGAAGGAGATAAAACTCAGGCCGCCGCGGAGGTCACCGAGCGGCTCGGAGAAGCAGCAAGCAAGGTGTTTGAGTTTCGCGGGTCCTCAACGTGCACGGTCCTTCCGAGGATTCTGCCGAATGGCACAATCGTCGTGCACTTCCTCAATTTCGATTATGATGTCAATGCCGATTCCTTCCGACCGGCAGCGCCGAGCGTCCTGCGGATCAAGCCTGACAGGGACCTTGGGCAACCGAAGGGCGCGTTCCTGACTCCGCAAACGAGTAAAGCGGGTGACCTTGAAGTGCCATCCAAGGACGGATGGCTGGAGGTGAACGTGCCCGAATTCGATGTATACGCCGTCCTCCTCATTGGCGAGCAGGGCGTTGTTGAGGACAGCGTGAAAAAGACGGAACACGCCATGTCCCGGCCACTCGTGCAGCCGAAGAAGATGAAGATTGATCGGGATGCCCGCGATTGGGTGGCGATTGCCCCGAAGTTGCCCCATGGCATCAAAGTGGCCCTTGATGACGATGGTCTGTACTTTTATGTGCCGAGCGAAGACCCGCGCAAGTTTCAATCGGCTATGTTTGAGATAGATTCGAACGGCGACAGCCAGCCGGACATGGGATATTATGCCGACCGCTGGGGCGGAACGCCAAGCAAGTGGAGTCCCGAGAGCATTTACATGGGCCGAGGCCGTGCGGCGCGATGTGAACGCGGCCTGGAGTTCAAGATTCCCGGCAGCGCCCTTGGGCCTCTGGAGCGCCCGCAGGTGCGAATGACGATACTGAACGGTGAGAAGCAGGACGGCCGCTGGGAAGGATTCTGATCTCCCGCGCGGCGTTATCAGGCCCGCCGTCGCCGCAGACCCACGACGAATGCACCGGCGACGGCATTGTCATGACTCGCGACGGGGGAAAGACATGGACGTCCATCAACGGCACCGGGCTCACGTGCAAGAAGGTCGCCCGCATCGTCGTCGACCCTCACGACCCCAATCGCCTCTACCTCGGCACCACAGGCAACGGCGTGTTCGTCGGGCGCGTGTCGAATCCATGAAAAGCGCGCTTGGCGCGTGAAATAGGCGAATCCGAAGGGCCGAAAGAAGATCGTTCGGTCCTTTGAGGTCCTCTATGAATAGGACGACTTGCTTCAGAATGATTCAATTAAGAATATGTGTTTGCGTTGGATAGGAGGCCGATCATGAGAGTATCTGCAAGCATCGCATTGAGATGGAAATCATCGTGGACGCCCATGGCCCGGAAGAGCAGGCGGTGGGAGAGACATGGCCTTGCGGTCCCGCAGTCGCAAATTTGCGGAAGGAAGGATAATGACGCAATCGCTACTCGGAAAGGCGGCCGTCGTGACCGGAGCGGCGGGTAACGGCATGGGCCGGAGCATTGCCTTCCTCTGCTCGGAGTCCGGCAACTTCATCTCGGGCGCCGTGCTCCCGTACATGTATCGATGATACTGAAGGTGAGCACGGAATGCGTGTGAAGATGCGATCGGAAAGGCGAGGCCTTTCCAGTGCCACGGTCTGCGGATGTGGCCGATTGCCGCACAAAGGGATGGACGAGGAGTCCATATAATGTTATACTGAACTCAAAACCGTAGAAGGAGTTTGGTTATGCCGGTGATCGCGCGTTTCTACGGCATTCTGATCAAGATGTATTTCAGCCAGAGCGAGCATGGGATTGCGCACTTTCACGCGGTCTACGGAGAATTCAACGGCGTTTTCAATATCGAGACTCTGGAGATGATGGAAGGTGATTTTCCACCCAGAGCCCAGCAGTTAGTCAAAGAGTGGGCGTCGCAATATCAGCAGGAACTTTTGCGGATGTGGCAGACCAACGAATATAGACGTTTGCCTGGTTTGGAGTAGAGAAATGGTCGTCCCGAAGATTCAATCGGTCAAGCCGCTGGAAGGGATGCAGTTGTTTGTGAAGTTCGTAAATGGTGTAGAGAGAGTCTACGATTGCAGTCAATTACTGCATTTGGAAATGTTCCAGGTGCTTAAGAATAGAGCATTGTTCAAGTCGGTAAGAGTCGATTCCGGCGGGTATGGTGTTTCCTGGGGCGACGATGCGGATTTGAGCGAATACGAATTGTGGGTCAACGGCAAGGAACCTGCATTGGCCGGGCAGTTCCCAAGTCCCAACGCGGGCTAACGCTTTGTGCCGGCGCACAGGCCAGGATGGCGCCCTCGTCCCAGCGGATTCAGCCTCGGAACCGGGTTTTATACTCTGTCCCTTCTCCGCTAAGAGCCACCACCGTACCACTAATGCTCGCCGTCAGGCACCGGGCAAAGGGCGAGCGTTGATATGGCCAGAGCCAAGAAGAACGCTGACCGCGAACATCGCATTGAGATGGAAATCATCGTGGACGCCAATGGCCCGGGACGGGAGGCGACGGGAGAGACGCGGCCTCGCGATCCCTCTGTCGAGAATTTGCGGAAGGAAGGACAATGACGCAATCGCTGTTTGGAAAGACGGCCGTCGTGACCGGAGCCGCCGGGAACGGCATGGGCCGGAGTATTGCGCTGACTCTGGCGCGAGAGGGTGCGAATGTTGTCGTCAACTATCTGACGAGCGAGGACAGTGCGGCGGCGATTGTCCGGCATATCGAGAGTCAGGGCGGAGCGGCTGTCGCCTGCCGGGCGGACATCACTCGGCAGGATCAGTGCAAGGCGCTCGTTGATGCTACAATAGAGAGGTTCCGCCAGGTTGACATTTGTATCATCGGCCCCGGTGCGGGATGGCGTCAGGAGCCGATCGACCAGCTCGACTCGGCTGCTGCCCTGGATGACGCTCATAAGGAATTGGCGCCGATCTATCATCTTATGCCGCTTGTGCTGCCTGGAATGTACGAGCGGAAGTGGGGTCGCGTGATCGCCATCGCCCTCACGCCGCCTTACAACTCTCCTGCCTACGCGTATAACATTGCCAAGGCGGCGCGCACGGAGGCGATGCTGATTGCTCGCGATGCGGCCTGGCAGCACGGCGTTACGGTCAACACGATAGGGCCGGGGCCGGTGCCTGCGCTGAAGACCCTTGACGCCGCCATCAAGCAGTGCGCGCACGGGCCCGCGTGGCAGACCCGCCGCACGACGTCCCCGCAAGACATCGCCGAAGGGATTGCCTTCCTCTGCTCAGAGTCCGCCAACTTCATCTCGGGAGCAGTGCTCCCGTATATGTATCGATGATACAGGGAATGTGAGCATGAGATGATTGTCGAAATAGCTTTGGGAGACCGAAGGCTTGCGGTCTCCCTGGTGCAACTGAAGCCAACCGCCAAGGCGGCCAAGGAGACGAAAGAGGCCGTTCCGGACTGACATTCCTGGGTGGAACAGAGGTATCTGCTCTGAGCAGCGGAGCCGGGCAAACCCTTTCCGGTAGGTTGTTGCTTTGTTCGGCATATCGTGGTATGCTTCGGGCCATGGTCGACGTGGGAAGAAAGGAAACCGTTGAAGCAGGCTGATGACATTCCGATTCCGCCAATACAGCGTGAGGCCCTGAGCCAGATCAAGCGAAGGCTACCGGAGAAGCTCGATATTCGAATGTTGGTGCTATATGGCTCGTTCGCTCGCGGTCAGGCGGATGAGGAGTCGGACGTGGATTTACTCATCGTGACGGGACGGCCCCTCACACGTTTTGAGCGTCACGAGATCACCGATGTCGCCTTTGAAGTGAACCTTCAGTACGACACCAACTTCAGTACGCTGGTTGTCGATCTCAAATCATGGGAAAGCGGCATGTTTTCGGTCCTGCCGATACGGGATGAGATCATTCGGGATGGTATCCAGGTATGACGGCGGAGAACGAACGTTCGGAAATGGTTCGGTACTGGTGGTCCAGATCTCTGGACAGTCTGGCCTCTGCCCGGCGGGAGGTCGAGGCGGGATCGTACGCCTTCGCCATGAATCGGCTTTATTATGCCGCCTTCTACAGTGTCTCTGCCGCATTGCTTGAGCGGGAACAATCATTCAAGAAACACTCCGGAGTCCGTGCAGCTTTTATCGCCAGTTCATCAAGACGGGCGTTCTCGATGCGAAGTGGGGGCGTTTGTACGATCAGCTTTTCGAGGATCGGCAGGAAGGGGACTACGTTGTCTTCGTCTCTTTCGAGCCGGAATACGTGCGGATGCAGTTGGGCCAATGCTCGGAGTTCCTGCACGAATTAGGCAGACTACTGTCATCCTTGCGGGAGTTCCAGTAGCCTGGATTATCGCCTTCTCCTCCGAAAGTTCCCACTTGGCGTTCCATAGAGCGCCACAGTAGCATTTTGTATCGTACGAGCAAGATTGCGAAGTACTGGAGAACTCGCTCATGAAAGTGACGTATGACCGCGAGACGGATACGCTGACTGTTGTTCTCACGGATACCCCCGTTGCCGAAAGTGACGAAGACAAGCCGGGAGTGATTCTGGATTACGATGCCTCCGGCAACCTGGTGTCGCTGGAGATCCTTGACGCTTCACGTCGTGTCATGCTCCCGACACGGATCGAGTATCAAGTCGCCCCATCGCCGCCGTAACCGGCGGACCCGCCGGGCGCTCATCCAAGATCCGTGTCGTTCGTCGAAATCCGTGGGCGGGGCGAGGTCGCACCGGGGGCGAAGGGTTCCTATCGGGCGATTCAGAGGGAGCTTGTGCGCTTGGGGTTCTCCGTGCCGCGCATGCGGCATTTCCATAGGAGGGTGTGTGCTTGACAGGCCCTATCGGGCTCCCGATCGGGCGGCTCGGCGGCGCTCGCCTTCCTTGAGGAGGCGCTTGCGGATGCGGATCGAGCTGGGACAGATCTCGATCAGCTCGTCCTGCTGGACGTATTCGAGGTGGGCTTCGAGGCTCATGATGCGAGCCGGGCGGACCCTGGCGGCGTCGTCTTTCGTCGAGGAGCGGACGTTCGTCAACTGCTTGGCCTTCGTGGCGTTGACGACGATGTCGTCGTCCTTGCAGTGCTCGCCGACGACCTGGCCTTCGTAAACCTTCTCGCCCGGGCGGACGAAGAAGATCCCGCGGCTGTAGAGGGCGTCGAGCGCGTAGGCGGTCACCGTGCCCATTTCGCTGGCGACCATCACGCCAGCCTGCCGCTCCGGGATCGAGCCGCGCATCGGCTCGTACCGCTCGTACGTGTGGTGCATCACCGCACGGCCCTGCGTGGCCGTCAGGATCCGTGCGTTCAGGCCGAACAGGCCGCGCGACGGGATCATGAACTCCATGTGCACGTAATTGCTGGTCCCGCTCTTGGAATCCATCCTGATCAGCTCGCTGCGGCGGGTGCCGATCAGGCTCATCACGGCGTTCTGGCAATCCGCCGGGCACTCGATCACCAGCCGCTCGATCGGTTCCTGGCGGTAGCCGTCCTTCATGCGAACGATGACCTGCGGCTTGCCCACGCAGACCTCGTAGCCCTCCCGCCGCATGTTCTCCAGCAGGATGCCGAGGTGCATCAGCCCCCGGCCGGAGATAATGAACTCATCGGCGCTTCGCCCCGGCTCGACGCGCAGCGCCACGTTCGTTTGCAGCTCTTTCTCCAGCCGGGCGCGCAGTTGCAGCGAGGTGACGTACTTGCCATCCTGGCCGGCGAACGGGCCGTTGTTGACCTGGAAGGTCATGCTCATCGTCGGCTCGTCAATGGCCACAATCGGCAACGCGCTCGGCTCATCCGGGCAGGCGATCGTGTCGCCGATATCGATCGGGTCCAGGCCGGCCACGGCGCAGATGTCCCCGGCCTCGACCTCCGTCGCCCGCTTCTTGCCAAGCCCTTCGAACTCATACAACTGCACGACCTTCTGCTGCGTATGGCGGCCCTGCTTGTCGATCACGGCTACCGGCTGGGCCTGGATGAGCCGGCCCGCGAAGACCTTGCCGATGACCACGCGCCCGACGTAGTCGGAGTATTCGAGCGAGGTCACCAGCATCTGCAGCGGCTTGTCGGGATCGGCCCTGGACGCCGGGACGGACCGGATGATCGCGTCGTAGACCGGCTTGAGGTCCCGGTTCGGACGGGCGAGGTCCGTCGTCGCCCAGCCTTCCTTGGCCGAAGCGTAAATGATCGGGAAGTCGAGCGAGTCGTCGTTGGCCTGGAGCTCGACGAACAGGTCGAACACCTCATTGACCACGTCCTCGGGCCGGGAATCCGGGCGGTCCACCTTGTTAACCACGAGGATCGGCTTGAGGCCGTGGTGCAGGGCCTTGCCCAACACGAACCGCGTCTGCGGCATGGGCCCGTCGAAGGCGTCGACGACGAGCAGCACGCCGTCGGTCATCTTCAGCACCCGCTCGACCTCGCCGCCGAAATCGGCGTGGCCGGGCGTGTCCACGATATTGATCTTGTACGCGCGGCCGTCGGCGTCGATGTACTGGATCGCGCAGTTCTTGCTCAGGATCGTGATGCCGCGCTCGCGTTCGAGCGGGTCGGAGTCCATGATCAGGCCATGCTCGCCGCCGGCCAGCCGGTCCAGCTCCTCATTGCGGAACATGCCGGACTGGTACAGAAGCTGGTCCACCAGCGTCGTCTTGCCATGGTCGACGTGGGCGATAATCGCCACGTTGCGTATCGTTTCTGCGTACATCTGTCGTAATCCTCTGATTGTCTATCTGCCTGGAATCCCAACACCCGCCCTCGACCGCAACCGGATCGGGGCCGTCCCCAGGGGGTGATTGCAGCATTCTACCCGAATTCCGAGCTTCCGGCAACTGGTTTTAGCCACAGGCAATCCTGGTGTGCGACCGACTTTTGTGGCCTGGGTGGGCAAGTGCGGGATTTCGCGTGGTAGGGCGAGCGTCCCCGCTCGCCTGAAGGGGTCGTGCGAGGACGCACGACCTACAAGGGGCCCACAAAACGTAGTCGCACACAATCCTTGTTTATCTCGACGGAAACGGGTAAAATAACGCAATATGGGTCTCTATCCTCCGCCCCGGAGATGAACTCTTGCACGGAAAGGGAGATGAGTGATGGGAAAGCATGCCTCTGATTTCGTCCGCATAGCGCTATTGGTGGCGGCACTGGTGCTTATGGCCGCAGATTTGACTTCAGCGACTGAGGACGACCCTAACCTTGTCAGCCACTGGAAATTGGACGGCGACGCGGGCGACAGCGCCGGCAGCAATCACGGTACGCTCATCGGCCATCCGACGTGGGTGATCGACCCGAATCGCGGCTGGTGCCTGGACTTCGACGGTGACGGCGACTGTGTCGACGTCGGCGACGATCCGTCCCTTACGTTCACCGAAGAAATCACGCTGGCGTGCTGGATAAAGGTCCATCAGTTCGACAGAGACTGGAATGCGATCGTGACCAAAGGAGACGACTGGGTCCTGGCCAGGACGCGCGACGACAATCGGGTCGCGTTTCTGTGCCTTGGCCCGACGGGAGGGGGATGGCCGGAAGTCTACAGCGGGGACGTGAACGACGGCAACTGGCATCACATCGCCGGAATGTACGACGGCTCGGAACTCTACATATATCAGGACGGCATCAAGGCGGATTCCAAGTCGCTTGGCGGCAGCATCAACAGCAGTTGGGGCAGGGTCCTGATCGGCGAAAACGGGCAAGCGACAGACCGTTTCTGGAACGGCCTGATCGACGACGTGCGCCTCTACAGCCGGGCGCTCACCGCCGAGGAAATCAGCGCCCTGGCTGGGGCGGAACCGCCCGCGCCGCCGCCACCGCCGCCTGCTCCCAATGACGTAACCGCCGCCGGACACGATAGCAGAATCGATCTCAAATGGCAGTCCGATATGGACCCCAACCGGGAGGGCTACAATATCTATCGTGGCGACTCTGCGGAAGGCCCTTTTACCAGGCTCAATGATTCGGTCCACACGGTCTCCGTGTACAGCGACTTCCTCGGTGTCAATGACGCGACTCATTATTACTACGTCACGTCGGTGGCCGTACGCGGCGGCGGCGAATCCGGGCCCTCGAACATCGCTTCGGCCGCCTCCTGGGCGATGACCGATGAGCAGCTTCTTACTTCCGTTCAGGAAGCTGTCTTCCGGTACTTCTGGGACTACGGCCATCCGGTCAGCGGTCTTGCGAGAGAAGGGTACGAGTTCAGTCACAGCACGGATACCTGCACTTCCGGCGGCACGGGCATGGGCCTGATGGCGATCTGCATCGGCGCCGAGCGGCAATTCTCCACCCGCGCCGAGGCGGCCGGTCGCGTCCTGAAGATCCTGACCTTCCTGGACGAGCAGGCCACCCATTTCCACGGCGCCTGGTCGCACTGGATCAATGGCGCGACAGGTGAAACGAAGCCCTTCGGCAAGTATGACAACGGCGGTGACCTCGTCGAAACCGCATACCTGGTGCAGGGTATGCTCACGGTGCGGCAGTACTTTGATGATCCGAATGACACTGTGGAGGCGGAGATCCGCAGCAGGGCCACCCGAATGTGGGAGGAGGTCGAATGGCGGTGGTACCTCCGGGGCCAGCGCAGCCAGGAGCTTTACTGGCACTGGTCTCCGGATTACGACTGGCAGATGAACCATGTCATTCGCGGGTACAACGAATGTATGATCGCCTATCTCCTGGCGATTGCCTCGCCGACGTATCCGATCCCGGCCTCGTGTTACTACAACGGCTGGGCAAAACCCGCCGACTATGTGAACGGCAATACCTACTACGGCTATGAGCAGTGGGTGGGCCCGGAGAAAGGAGGGCCGCTGTTCTTCACCCATTACAGTCACCTGGGCTTTGACCCGCGCAACAAGCGCGACAGCTTCTGCAACTACTTCGACAACAGCCGGCACATTTCGCTGATCAACCGCGCTCACTGCATCGACAACCCTCGCGGCCATGGGGGCTACAGTGCTCTGGTGTGGGGCCTGACGGCCAGCTTCAATCCGTGGGATTATTCCGCCCACTCCCCGACGAACGATAACGGCACGATCTCGCCCACCGCGGCGCTCAGCGCCATGCCGTACGTTCCCGACGAGTCCATCGCGACCTTGAAGCACTTGTATCACACGTACGGCCGCGATCTGTGGGGGCCGTTCGGCTTCTTCGACGCCTTCAATCTCAACCAGGATTGGTTCG
>Ga0114922_10005803_pt1 | contig 11360 bp, 5 predicted proteins | sample AartaG_FD_100975 | JGI IMG/M metagenome (GOLD analysis project Ga0114922, IMG submission 100975) | Deep subsurface microbial communities from Aarhus Bay to uncover new lineages of life (NeLLi) - Aarhus_00045 metaG | ecosystem: Environmental > Aquatic > Marine > Oceanic > Sediment | place: Aarhus...
CCAGACCGTTCTTTCTGTTCGCCTCGTTCATCAATCCACACGATATCTGCTATATGGCTATAAATGATTTCAACCGCACACGGGGACGGCCTCCGATAGGCAACTTAGACTCTAAAACTTGCGAAGCTGTACTGGATCCTGTGCGAAAGACCGGGGACATCGACGCTTTCGTGGAGAAAAATTGTCCTCCTCTGCCCTCAAATCACGAAGTGCCTGAAGCTGAGCCGGAATGTATAGCACAAAAGTACATAAATCCAAGACCTTTCCAGGCATACACCCGAGAAAAATGGACGCAGAATCAGTGGCGTCTGCATCGCTGGGCATACTGTCGATTGACTGAGATGGTTGACAGGGAAATAGGGATATTACTTGATGCTTTGCGGCAAGCACAGATTGAAGATAACACCCTGATAGTCTTCACCAGCGACCACGGCGACATGGATTCTGCGCACAAACTTGAGCACAAACAGGTGCTGTACGAGGAATCCGTGCGTGTTCCGTTCGTTATGAGTTACAAAGGAATGATTCCAAAAGGCATAGTCGATGATACTCATCTGGTTTCAAACGGTCTCGATCTGCTTCCCACCCTTTGTGATTATGCAGGCATCGAAACGCCTGAAGGGCTGCACGGCATGAGCCTGCGTCCATTGGCAGAAGGGAAAAATACCAGCCGGTGGCGTGATTTTGTTGTCTCAGAGAGTCAAAGCGGAAGGACGCTGCGAACAGACCGATTCAAGTACTGTATTTACGACTCAGGTGGAAATCGCGAGCAGCTCACAGACTTGAAAAATGATCCGGGCGAAATGAAGAACCTTGTAAATGTCGAGAACTATAAAGATGTGCTGGATACGCATCGACAGCTTTTGTGCCGATGGGTTGAAAGGACCGATGATAAGATTGCGTCCGAGTATATTACAGTAAAATCCTGAGAAGAAGTACTTCCTACGGTCTCTTTCAGCGGTACTTTGGTGTAATAAACGCCTGGGCCCCATAGTTTTTCACGCCCTTTGCATCCCAGGCATTGAAGGCCTCCACACGCCCGTCAAGATACCCGGCATTGAGCCGGATCTTGGGCTGTCTCTGCATTGAAGGGTCCTTGAAAACCCAGTACGGATGGCTTCTTGCACCGTCCCTGAACGGATGAGATGAGCACCAGGTCTGCTGTGGACTCGGCCATAACAAATTCGTGTTGTTGGTCAGATAGAAAAGTGCATCCTGCACAACCAGTTTTGTCCTGGAATCGAGCCGGTTGGCGCCTTCGAAATGGCCCTGGTTCTTGTCAACATGCTCTGAGTGATTGTGATTATACCCTTGATAGCTCCACAATATCATATAGGTTGAATGAAGAGGGGCAAAGGAACCGGTTCAGATAGAATCGGCCGTATGTTCCCTGCGCTGACTCTCCGGAATTCACAGGAGGCCAGGGCGTGTTGTCTTTGATCGCCGAGAGCTTACAGTTGAAAACACGAACGTCTTTCAGGTAAGAAGCCAGATACCTGCCGGCGTGGTGATAAGACTTGCTGTTAATATCTGTCACAAGGCCCACGATGTTGCGGTTCCAGTTCAGTTCGTATGGCCGATGGTAGTCCACCGGAGCTTGAATCGTGGATGGATGGGGAGGTAATTTCGAATCATTGTCCTCTGCATAAGTCACCAGGCCGAAGACCAATTGGCGCATATTGCTGCCGCATGAAATCATCTTTGCCTGCTGTCTGGCCTTATGAAGGGACGGCAGGAGAATCCCCATTAAAAGGGCGATGATGGCAATGACGACCAGAAGCTCTATTAAGGTAAAAGCAGCTTGCCTGTTCATAACAATGCTCCAATTCATAATGAGAGGGAACTGAAAGCTTATGAATATATATACTCCAAATTAAGCAGTAAATCAAGAGAAACCTCGTGCTTTATCCCTCTCTCACGGCACTTTACCTTTGCTATTATATAAAGTAACCGTTGGAATGTCTTTATAAGCGGTTTGCTTGTTATTATCTATGTTTATCTATTTACAGTATTGGATATTGTAAATTGCATATATAAAGTGGGTTTGTTATATTGTTAAGAATGTGGCTCAGTTCCGATGTTTAGGGATTGCTGATAAGGATAAATGGGAAATCTCATGATATTGACAAAAGGAGGGCGGCAGACTATGCAAAAGCACAACAGACGGGAATTTCTAAAAAAGGCGGGCTTTGCTACCGCGGCGGGGCTTTCTATGTTGTCTAAAGAAAGCTTTGCTCAACCTGTAGGCAGACAGCAACCTGATATTTTGTTTATTATTTGTGATCAATTGGCGGCACATGCACTGAGTTGTTATGGCGGGCCGGTGCCTACGCCCAACATAGATAGCCTCGCAGGTGAAGGCGTTCGTTTCACCCAGGCCACTTGTGTTACTCCGTTTTGTTCACCAACCCGGGCTTCGATTGTTACCGGCAGGTATCCTCATGCCCACGGTATTGTGTTGAACTGCGCACCGAGACGACAGGAAGGAATACACCCGCACGACATTACCACTGAAAAAATTCTCAGTGATGCCGGCTATATAACGCATCATTACGGCAAATGGCATCTGCAGGGGGATAAGCTGCCGTACTATCCCGATATGTTCCGCCCCGGATTCGAGTATGTCGAGAAAATGCAGCCCGTGTTCGATAAGGTCAGAAAGACTGATTCGTCAACTTATATGAGCTGGTACAGATGGCCCTTGCCGGTGGAGATTGATCCGCGATTTCAAAAGGCTGTCGATTCGTTGGGCGATCGATGGAAGGACAAAAACTTTGCCGGGTTCATAACAAAAATGGGCAGGCTCGAACTGCCGTTATCTCAATGCTATGATGTTCAGGTCGCGGATCTCACATGCAAACAGCTCAATGCCCTTCGATTCAGTTCGAAATCCTTCATGATAACCTGTTCGTTTAACTGGCCGCACGATCCGAATGTTGTGCCGTCGCCGTACTATGAAATGTTTGATCCTGATAAGATTGAACTGCCCGCCAATCGTCACACGTCTGAAGAGCGATTCGAAAAGAACTGGTCTCGCGAGATCATCCGCGGCCTTGGTGAACGTGGTATGCGGGAGTTTCTGCGAATATACTACGGTATGGTAAAGCTCATCGATGACCAGGTCGGCAAAGTTCTGACTGCTCTCGAAAAAACAGGCCGAATGGATGGAACTGTCATTGTCTTTACTGCCGATCACGGTGATATGATGGGCGGCCATGGTATGGTGTGGAAATCTACCAGCAGCTTTTATGAAGAAGTCGTCCGGGTGCCGTTGATTATTCGATATCCCGCAAAGCTCAGACCGCAGGTCAGCGACATTGCTGCAGACTCAACCGACCTTATGCCGACTTTGCTGGAACTTACGGGCAAATCAATCCCTACGGGTGTGCAGGGCCAAAGCCTTGTGCCATTCATGACTGGACAACGGGATAATTCACAGGCAAAGCAATTCGCGTTCTCCGAACGTCTCAGGGGCAATCCGAAAGGCTGGCGCAAAGTCCTTCCGGGCACCAAAGGCTCGTTTATGATTCGCGGTAAAGGATACAAACTGGCCCGCTATGAAAATGGCCATGAGTATCTTTACGATTTGAAAAATGACCCCGGTGAAACAAAAGACCGGGCCGACGACCCGGCCTACCAGGCTGTTCGTAAAGAACTGTCCGCCGAACTGGATAACTGGCTCAAACGTACTAAAAGTAAATAAGTACGTCTTAGGAACTCCTGACGGAGAAATAAACACAACAGGAAACTGTCCTCCAACAATGGTCAGGGGGTGCTTTTAGTATTAGCAGGGAGTTTTCAGAAATTTTTTTTCAAAAAAAGCTGCAAAAAAGTTTTTTTTGATTTACGCCCTTGAAAATGTTATAATCTTGTATGATCCCCGAAGGTATCAGGAGTACCGCAATAGGAAAGGGATGGTCCGATATAATCTGGTTTTTTCTGCGATTTTGTCCTTTGTTATGTATTCAGGTAATAACGTTCCGCCGAAAGGTGTCCTCGAGTGGACAAATACAGGCCGAATTGCAGGGCAATTGCCGGATAAAAAATTTATACTTGGAAGAGTTATAACGATATTTTCATAAGTGCTTATGGCATAAGAGGATATACTTTGGTGTCTCGTCTGTATTTATGGACGAATTCGAGCAAAGCCTGTGCCAGCGTATGTCCCAAAGACCTGATTTGTAGTAAAACGAAGGCCGGATAGGAAACAGAACGGCTATAATTGCAGAAATATACTGAGATTATGCAAGCAGAGGCTAAGGAGGCTACCTGGTATAATTATGCAAAAAATCGTTACATTTAATGCCGTAGATGGCACTTAAATATAGATTTGTTGATGTAATAGTAACGGGATTCCTGTAATGGTTCAACAGTCGTGTCAAACTGAACTGATCAGACGGGCTCAGCACGGTGATAGGCAATGCCTTGAGCAGTTAGCCGGGCAGGTAAGAGAACGCCTGCGGACATATATCTATCGTCTGACTCAGCAAGATGACCTGGCTCAGGAAATCGTACAGGAGACTTTATTGGAGATGTGCAAAGTGTTGGGAAAGTTAAAAAATAATGATCGGTTCTGGCCGTGGCTCTACGGTATAGCCGTCAATAAGCTGAGGCGTCATTACAGAACCGAGCAGACACAAAAAAGGTTGGCGGTCTCCAGCGCGAAACGCAAAGGCAGATTCAAAGACCGGCAGGATGGGCTGGAGAACCTCGTTAGTGAAGAGTTGAAACAGATTGTTTCGGGGGCAATGAAAAAGCTCAGGACGCGGCATAAAGCTGTCCTGATTATGCGTTGTTATGACGGTATGACGCATTCGGAAATTGCCGAGTCGCTGGGTTGCAGTGAATTTAGTACGCGTATGCTGTTTTTACGTGCGAAAAAGGCCCTGCAGAGAGAGTTATCACGTAACGGTTTTGGCAAGGGTACTCTTCTGGCGGCTCTCGTGCTCTTCGGAAAGATGACAGCGCCAAGTAAGGCCGCTGCGGCACAAATCTCAATTTCAGCCTCTACAGTTAAGGTTGGCCTGCTGACCGGAATGGTCGGGCTTGCAACCACGAAAACAGCAATAGTAACATTCACTGCCGCCGGAGCCTTGACAGCCGGCACGATAGTGACGACATCGGCCCCCTGGAGGGACGCCGATGCTCCTCGCCCGTCGCCGGCGAGTACACAGGTTATCGGTCAGTTCGACCAGAACAGTAACGCCGCTGAAGAGCATTGGTACTATTTTCCGCATGGTACTTCACAATTCATGATGCTGCGGGCAACATCCGGTGTGGTTGGTGAAAAGTCGTACAAGCTGATACTGCAGAACGAAAATGCAAATTACTTCTTCCAGAACAATAGTGTTCACATTAACAACTACCGCACATGGGCCGGCGACTTTAGCGTTCTGAAGTTCCCGACAGATGATCCAAAATTGACTGACTTTATATGTCAGGTCGAGGGTAGCCCGAATGTTATGAAGTATTTACCGGCCAAAGGTAGAGGTTTATTGGTTATTTCCGCACGTAATAAAGACAACTCTGAACCGTGGGCTATCCGGAATTCCAATGTTTTGGACGAGGATTACTTTCAGTCTGACTGGCCGACGACAGCCAAGATTTTTGATAACCGCGATGTTATGCATAAACGCGGTTGGACTTACTTTAAAGTTACCGGGCATCTAAATGGTGAAAAAGTCTCTGGAATGGGAAGAATACCGTTTGTTTATGCTACGAGCGCACAATATAGTCCCTGGCTGAAACTGCGGGTCGGTTCAACGACAATAGTTGATACGAAAAATGAGGCTTACGTGTACAATCGGCTGTCCGACCAGTCTGTTAAATATCGGAGCGGCAGCTTCTTCAAGGGGCTAAACAGACCATGGTTGGGACTGCACACAATTGACATAGTGCGCCGAGACGCGGCTGCACAGCGTGTTCGATTTGAAACAAAGCATACGCCGGGCAGCCCGTTTGCACAAGTGGAGGTAATCTGTGAAGGTCTGAAGATAATCTACAATGTTGATTTGGAAACTGATGTTATTGATGAAATCACCTTTTCAACCGACCAGGGCGATAAGGGGAATCTGAAATTCTCATATATTCAGACAATTAACGAAGTTATTCATGGGGAGTTTGTATCTCCGGACAGTTCCCAAAGCCGGGGAGCCCCGAAGAGCAGTTCGGGTCTTTTGTGGCTTGTGCAGTTAGTGGAGGGATCACTCGGGTAGATTAGTGCCGTTTGTAAGCACGCAAGGTTATCCCAAACCAAGGAGGAGAGTGCTAATTAACATGATGTATTATATTCAGTCCAGGAAAGGCGATGAAAATGAAACTGACAAGAACAGGTTGGCGTTGGATTACTGCCGCTATTGTGGTAAGCGTTGCAGTGTGCCTGGTTCCCACTCAGGTTAATGCCTGGACATATGAATATCGGGATGATTTCAGTTCTACCAAAGCTGAACAAGACAGCTACCTTCATTCGATTTACTGGCCACAGGGCGCTTTTCCACCATCGGAGTCGTATCTGTACCATAGTGATACGGGACAGCAGAGCGAATTAGGCTTTGGAGATTACAACGGCGATCCGGCACTTCTTGGTTATTGCTTTCCAATCAATGCTTCGAACCGGCCGTACAGTGCTGTAAGTGGATACCTGAATATTAACGTACGTTTCCAGGACACTACAGACCTGGTTTCAGGTTCTTTACAATACTCGACCTCAGTTGATGGTGTTGATTGGTCATCGGATTGGCATCTGGGACAGGGAAGCCATAGTATCCCTTTGGACTCTGTCAGTGGCGTCTGTTATGTCAGATTCAGGGGAACGGAGGTCCTGATAGATAATTTAGAGGTATTTTTGAATTCGTCCCCTGCTACGATTGAAGTACCTCGTGATTTTGCAACGATCCAGCAGGCGATTGATGCTGCTTCTTATGGCGATATCATAGGAGTTTCACCCGGCACCTATACGGGCAATGGTAACTGGGATATCAATTTCAAGGGCAAGGCAATAACTCTGCGCAGCTCCTCCGGAGCCGGGCGGACTACTATCGACTGTGCAGGCATCGAAGGCCACAGAGGGTTCTATTTCCACCAGGGCGAAGACCGAAATTCTGTTGTTCGCGGTTTTACAATCAGGGGGGCTTCATTAACGGGTTCTGAGATTCCTTCTGACAATTCGAGCTGGAATTCAGCACATTCGATCGGTGGCGGTATATTCTGTGAAAATAGCAGTCCGAGCATTATTGATTGTGTGATTGAGCGATGTAAGGCCGAGCTGGGAAGTGGAATCGGTGTTGTTGGTGGTTCACCTTTGATTATTAGTTGTACAATCGAGCGATGCGAGGCCGGAGGATTGGGAACAGCCCAAACAGGGGGATATGGAGCGGGTATCGGTCTTGTTAAAGGCTCGGATGCCCGGATTGTCAATTCTGTCATAGAAAGTAACACCGCTTATAATAAAAGTCTTGGGGCCGGTATATATTGCTGGAAAAGCAAAGTTATGTTATCCGGTTGCGATATTTCCTTCAATGATGCACACGTAAATGTTAAGGGCGGTGGTCTTTACTGCGGCGGTTCTTCTGCACAAGCCACGTTGGAACGCTGCATCGTTTCGAATAATACTGCCGAAGCAGGTGGTGGAATCTTCTCGGAATTAAATGCCCGCACGAACATAACAAACTGTACAATCGCCGACAATATCGGAGGAGGAGTTCACGCAAATTCAAGCTATATGACAATCAGGAACAGTATAGTCTGGTATAATGGTGGAAATGCGGTCTTGCTCGATAGTTCGCTTTCATCCAGCCCTGTTCTCTATTCTAATATACAGGGAGGTTACTCGGGACAAGGCAACTTCAATTTGGAACCGAAGTTTATATCAGCAGGAAGTGACTATCATCTTCGCTCCGGCTTCGATTCGGGCCTAACGGTCTGGAGTAATCATAGCCCTTGTATAGATACGGGCGACCCCCACGCCTCTGAGGATTTGGTTGGCTCAGAGCCCTTCCCAAATGGCAATCGTATTAACATGGGAGCGTATGGCGGGACCCCCCAGGCAAGCAAAAGTACCGGTCCTCTCATCATTCACGTCGATGGAGCAGGCCTGTACAAAAACCAGGCGTTCAGAACCATACAGCAAGCGGTGAACTGGGCTGCTGACGGTGATACTATAATGGTCTGGCCGGGAACCTATCGTGAAGCTGTATATGTGGACGGCAAAGCAATAACCATTCAGAGCGCGGACGATGCGGCCGTGGTTGAGGCTCCTTCTAATAATCCTATCGCGTTTACTTTTCAGTTTGCTGAGAGCCTAAGGTGTGTGCTTCGCAACTTCGTCATCACTAATTGCCCTGATACGGCTATAATATGTTATGGTGGCTCACCTGAGCTTACCAATTTGACTATAGTTAATAACCAATTTGGCATTGCTGCCTACGAAGGTTCCGTTCCGAGTATAAACAACTGTATCTTATGGAACAATAAATCTGGTGACCTGGAAGGCTGCCGTGCTCGCTACAGTTGTCTCGGAGAATTAAAGTTTGGTGACGCCGACCCCGGTAATATAAGCAAAGTTCCCTTTTTCGCTGATATTAATAATGGCGACTATCATTTGCAGTCAGAATTCGGCAGATATTTACCAAATAGTCGTTCATGGACGATAGACTCGCAAACAAGCCCTTGTATCGACAGAGGTGATCCCGGCATGCGAACAGGGCGAGAGCAGAAACCTCATAGAGGCAGGGTGAACATGGGTGCTTATGGTGGAACACCATTCGCGAGCAAGAGTGGCCCGTCGTGGTAAGAACAATTATTATAATTAACAGTATTATAAGATTAGATTTGTTTGGAATCTGAAAAGACAGTACTTGCTTTGTATATTTGGCCGATAAATTAATAATCGGCATCATTGAGGCTTTGATAGGTAGTTCAGTGAATTACCATTTGAAGATTTGATATTTACTGTCCTAAGCCTTTTAAGGTTAAGGATTTAGCATTATTAGCGGCGTAGAGATTAGGTAGTAGTCAGTGGGCAGACTTCTTTAATTTATTAGAATTAGCCCATAAAAATGGTACATCCGATAAAAACCGGCGATTTTTATGGTTGACAAAGGATTGGATCACGAGTATAATGAGGAAAATTTGCTCGGGCGCTCATAAAGCGCATAAAAATTGTATGAGCACGGTAGGAGGATAGAAAAATCCGCGCGCAAGATATACACGTGCAGGCAGGTAAGATACGAAAGCGGGGCTTTACGCTGATCGAGCTGCTTGTAGTTATTTCCGTCATCTCCATGATTATGGCTATTTTACTGCCAGCATTCAACCGAGTGCGGCTTCAAGCTCGGGCATTGATGAGCATGAACAACATGAAACAGATTACCTCCACCATGAATCTCTTCGCCTCGGACAACAATGATAGATACCCCGAATCGGTTGCCACTATAGGAGATGGTGACACTTGGCGCTGGACGGATTCAACCAAGTTAATCGGTATCAGACACCGTAGTCCGCAGCTGCACCGGGCGATGAGCGAATACCTCAGGACATACATACCCGATGCGAGTACCATGTATTGCCCGAATGTGCCGCATAAATATAAGTTTCTGCAGCAGGCATGGGATGCCGGTGACAGTTGGGATAATCCCAGCAACGATTTCCCGGCTGATCCCGTTGGCGGTTCGTATTGTTTCTATTGGAACTATAGAGGTTATCTTGGCGGACGCCGGGTAGTTTTCAGAGGTCCGCAAGGCCCGGCCAGCAGCAGAAGATACAGCAAACTGCTCGTCAGCGATTATTTTGGTTATGACCACTGGAGAAATCCCGGCTCATACAGTAGCTGCGAGCCGTTCGAGGGGGCTGATATTACTCCGGAAACGTGGCTCCTTTCGGCCTTTTGGTACCGAAGGAGTCCTCCCGGGAATACTCCTGAAATCAAGCTGAAAGCAGGATATACCGATGGTCATGTTGAGACTTATTCGGCCTCAGATGTCATACCTATGAAAGTTTCCATTACCGCCGATGGTACAGTACCATACCCTGATGGTAGTTCCAGTCCCGGTACATTTTTCCTGCCGGGCAGCGCACTCCACTAAACAAGAAACTTGGTGTAGTTTTCTTAATATTTCTTCAGTTTTCATAGATACTTTACGTCCGGGCACTCTATACTCATCGATTGTGTGTCGGTAGAAATTTACTCACTATGTTCTATTATCGGCCGGGACTGGGATTAATACAAATAAGAAAGGCTGTAAGTGATTATCACTCACAGCCTTGTGCTTACATCAAATGTCCGGCAAACTTACTACGGACAGTTCTCAAGCCAGTCGGTCGTTAAGGCCGCCAAATCCTGAAGGTTGATTATCCCGTCGCCGTTGTAATCCTGGCATATCGAGAAGCTCGTATCCGGAATAAAGTAGTAATCCTCCGTCTCACCGAATTCGTGGCCGGCCTGTGGTCCGGAACCTCCGTTACCTCTGACGCCGGGAGCACTGCCGCCAGTCCAGGGCTTCTTGGAAAGAGTAATCCTCATCCATATTTCCTTGGTGCCTGCATCCGGATGCCACGACAGAAATGCCTTCGATGTAATCTGGTGTTGTCCGGCAGGCAGATTGATAAGATACTGATTCTGTACCGCCCACTCGGACACAATTCCTCCGGGACAGGCAAGGTTCGGATTGGTGAGGGTGCTGTCGTCCCAGTCGCCGTCACGGTTCCAGTCACACCAAATATTAACATAGAGGTTCGTCCCCGGAGTGACAACATTGACAGTATAGTCAAGTGTTGTCCAGCGGCATTTGGGCATATTGACCGGAAAGACAATACCGTCGTCGCCCATGTCATTGTCCGGCCAATTCCAATTATCTTGGAGCCTGATATTATTGCCGCCATCCTCGTCCGGGCCTGTGTCGGCCTCATTTTCACTGGTAATCTTCTTGCCCAGATGGGCTACTACTCCCTGAGCGTTCAGATGAATCGGACCGAAAGGACCTGTGGTTGTGGTTCTGCCGTCGTTATAGACGGTCGGATAATGGGCTCGGGGGCCTGTAAATACTCCCTTGGGATATGCGGTCATGCTCCTTCCGAAATTGTTGGTGCTGTCCGGTGCGTCGCCAAGGTCTGATTGTGCAGTTGGTGCTGCGCCCTCGCAACTGACACTTATCATCCCCTGACCGGTGTTGTCGCCGAATCCGCCGACTTCGATAAGGTACTGCTGTCCGGCCGTTACATCGAAGGTTATCTCGGACTGACAGCCGCAGTAGTCGTCGTTGCATTCTATCAGTCTGCTTTGTGACGGATTGCAGGCGCCTCCGTTATAGACGGCCAGCTTGGTATCGTAGCTGCTGCCGCAAAGGCTTACTGTGGCTTCGCCC
>Ga0114922_10005804_pt1 | contig 11358 bp, 12 predicted proteins | sample AartaG_FD_100975 | JGI IMG/M metagenome (GOLD analysis project Ga0114922, IMG submission 100975) | Deep subsurface microbial communities from Aarhus Bay to uncover new lineages of life (NeLLi) - Aarhus_00045 metaG | ecosystem: Environmental > Aquatic > Marine > Oceanic > Sediment | place...
GAGAGAGGAAAAAATCAGGCTCTACCGCGAACAGTTCGCAAACCCCTATGTGGCAGCTGAAAAGGGATGGATCGACGATATTATTGAGCCGAGAGAGATTCGACCCTTTCTCATCACTTCACTCCAAAGGTTAAGGGGAAAAACGGAGATAAGGCCTGAGAAAAAGCATGGTAATATACCTCTATAATTGGAGAAATGAGCACCACAACAAGGAGACACGATGATAGAGAAACTGGACCATATAGGAGTAGCGGTAAAGGATCTTGATCAGGCGATGAAGCTTTATAAAGATGTCTTTGGTATTGAGCCCGGTTTAGTGTACGAATCCACTTACACCAAGGCGAAGATTGCCTTTTTCCCGATAGGTGATTTGAGGGTTGAGTTAATTCAGCCTGTAAATCCTGAAAGTGTGATGGGAAGATTTATAGAGAAGAGAGGCGAAGGTATCCATCATATAGCCTATAAAGTCAAGGATGTGGATGCCTCCCTTAAGCAAGCGGAGGCTAAGGGAGTTCAACTCATCGATAAAAAATCAAGAAAGGTAAGGGAAAATGAAAGGGTTGGTTTTTTAAGCCCTAAAAGTACAAATGGTGTTTTGATTGAACTCATTCAAGAGGATTAGCTGCTAGCATTTTCACGGTGGTTTTCCTAATTTGTGGAGAGTTGTCCGTTCACGAGGAGGCAAGTAAGATCTGCAGCCAGTATTCTTCTAGGGGTATTCTGGTATACTAACTATATAAAACATCACCTACTTCTATAACACGCATTTATGACTAAAGCTTTGCAAAACCTGACAATTTTTGTCACCCCAATGAAGAGGGTGGACTTTTCTGAAGTGACTGGTGTAAGGGCGCTGTCTTTTCGCAACTTATCAGTGGGGGAAACCGCAGGCCCCGACATGTCGGGGCAATGCGGAGGGGGTAAAACTCCCCCATAGATAAGTTGCTGAAAAGACCAGCCCGTGAGCCTCGGAACTGAAGAAAAGCCCATCCTCTTTAAGGAAATATGAGTTATGCAAAGCTCTCATTATATAGTATGGACACCGAGGTTCAGACCAAAATCCTGCTTAAAGGGCGGCGGCTGCGTGTTGAAACCAAATTTGTCAGGCATGGATGTAGTATCCTGTGAAGCTTGAATGAGATTCACATCGCTTTTGCCTTATACCCATGAGTAAGTAAGAGATAGCCGATGTTTTGCGAGGCCATCAATTACATATTATAGATGATTCGCTTTTTTTTCAAAAAAATGGGAGGTACGAACAATGGCCACTTATACTATAAGACCTATTCCAATTGCAAAAATACATAATTTTCCTAAATCATTAATGACTTATAAAATGGGCTTTGGGGAGTCGCTCAGTATTGTGAGTTACATTTGGTATCTGGAATCTGAAAAGATTAAAAAAAATATATTGATTGATGCTGGCTCTTCTGCGGCGAGATACCGACAGCGTGGATTTGAGGCTCAGGAAATACAGTCTGTTAAAGATGGTCTTAACAAATTAGGCTTAGGTCTATCTGATATAGATATGATTATTGTCACTCATTTACATCATGATCATATTGAATGTGCTAAACAATTTAATAAGGCTAAATTTTTTGTTCAAAAAATGGAATTGGAATCTGCTTTTAAACCACACCCAGTATTAGCAGACCCATACATTAAAGAGCTTTTTGAAGGCTTAAATTTTGAGACTATAAACGGAGATACTTACATCGAGGAGGGAATTGAGTTGTTGTTTACTCCCGGGCATACTTTAGGTGGACAGTCTGTAGCAATAGACACAAATAAAGGCAAAGCCATAATCACTGGCTTGTGTTGTGTTAATGACAATTTCAATCCTCCACCCGAGGTTCGTGAGCACCTTACAGTTATACCTTGCGGACTTCACGGCGATGTATTAAAAGCTTATGACAGCTTATTAAGAATCAGCAAAGCCGCTGACATAGTAATACCTAATCATGAGGCAGCGTTCATTAATCTAGAAAAAATACCAGAAGTTTGATAAGAGTTGTGTTCCATTGTCTTAGGAAAGGGGTGGAGGCGTATAAAAAATTTACTGAGGCTATATTGTTATGTTTGATAATATTTAGGCAACAGGCTGTTAGTTGGCATGATATTGTAGGGTATATAGGTGAGTAATTCCGCTATGTAAGCGGGAACATAGAAGCTCTAATTGCACAGAATCCTTCTTAACCCCTCCTTGAGATTGGTAAAAGTTCACCCTGAAAAGGCAAAATTATTGAAAATAGAATGGAGAAAAAGTCGTTCATGCCGTGCGTGTCTTTTCGTGGATGCATGAGTCGCAAGGCTATTGATCAATTTCGAACATGTTTGTGAAAAGATCTTCTCCAGACTTGATCGATATAAAGGCCATTATTCCTGGAAAAACTTAAAAAGAGGAGACGCTTGAATGAGTCAAGAAAGTGAAGTAGCAGTCATAAAAGGTAGAGAGCCTAAACAGATGGTCGGAGAGGCAATTTCTATGATTGGAGGCATAGAACGGATTGTAAAGCGAAGCGATACAGTGCTTATCAAACCCAATATATGCTTGCCCCTACCCCCTGAGAAGGGCGACTCAACCAATCCCGAAATTGTCGGGTCGCTGGTAAAGCTGGCAAGGGATGCAGGTGCATCTCGAGTCGTCGTGGGAGAAAGTGCCTGCTGGGGACTTTATACCCCTGATAACTTCGAAATTTCCAAGATCGCAGAATACGCGAAAGGCGCTGGGGCCGAACTCGCCTATTTTGATGAAGAGGAACGGGTGGACATCGAAATTCCTAATGGTATCCTCTTAAGGAAGGTGAGCCTCCCCAGGATTGTAATGGAAGCTGACGTCATCATCAATGCACCAAAAATGAAAAATAATTTTGTTACCTTGGTAACACTCGGCATCAAAAACCTTTTGGGTTTGCTCCGTCCCGAAGATCGCTACGGCCTGCACCGGGGCGTAAACGGCGTTGAGCTATCCTATGTGGTGGTTGACCTGTTGAAGGTGATAAATCCCGGACTGACAGTCATTGATGGCATTATAGCGATGGAGGGTTTCGGACCACACAGCGGCGATTTGATCGAGATGGACCTGGTGGTGGCAGGCGAGGATGTGGTTGCGGTAGATGCGGTTTGCTCCGAGATCATGGGCTACCAGGCCATGGAAATACCGACCACCCAGATCGCCAGCCGACAGAACCTAGGGATTGCAGATCTATCGAAGATCACCGTGAGAGGACAAGCGATCGAGCAAGTCCGGAGATATTTCCGCCGGCCGGCCTTCCAATACATCAGTGATAAACCCAACGTCACCACCTACTTCGGGGGTGTTTGTGGTGGGTGTATTTACCGGATTCCGGAAACAGAGGTTGCCATCGGGATAGACCCCCAAAAGAAATACGCCCTTGTCTTTGGACGAAACGTAAATCTACCAAAAGAGATCGATGCAGATGAGATTTGGCTGATCGGTGACTGCACGGCCCCGTATAGGAACAAATATAAGAACACCGTATTTGTCCGTGGCTGCCCTCCACTGGAGTGGTTTGTTCATAGCGTTCGGCTTCCCCAATGGTCGAAAGAGCACGGGATGGAATTTCGCACCTACTCGGTGGATGTCAGCAGGCAAACGGAAGAGATCAGAAAATCGCGGGAAAAACTTGGAAAAACATAAGAAATCAGATGGAGACAAAATGGATAAGCTGATGATTACGGCGGCCATCAACGGGGCTGCCACAGTTCCCTCGCTGACGCCCTATCTCCCCCTCACCCCCCAAGATATTGCCGCCTCGGCAATTGAAGCAGCTGAGGCAGGGGCAGCGATTGTGCATATCCATGCGCGAAGGCCGGAGGACGGCTACCCCTCTTCAGATCCTGAGCATTTCCGGGAAATACTCACCCAGATCAAGGAAAAGAGTAATGTTATCATTTGCATTACAACCGGTGGTTCCGTGCTCATTGGGAAAAGGAAACAGGCCAACAAGGAAATACTTCATGGTTTTACTTTGGAGGAAAAGGTCCTTTTGAAGCGCCTGCTTAGAGACCTTAAGGGATAATTTTTTTAGCTAAACATGTTGCATACAAGATATTTGAAATTCTATTGCAGGAGTGATGGACAAGGAACAAATCAGACAATTCGGTTATGAATTGGGGGCAGACGCTGTGGGGTTTGCTACGATCGAGGACTACCAATCTAAGAAATCGCCGGACCCCAGAACTATTCTGCCCAATGTTAAATCGATTATTGTTATGGGATACAGAGAGCTCAATGGAGCTGTGGAAAGCGAAAACACCCGGGTGAGCTTTGCCTCTCGGATGGGAGATATGGAATTCTCTTTAAAGAACAACTACCTCATGGCCAGGCTATAGAGGATCATTATCAGGTTAAAACGGCCCCTGTTCCCGTCTCCTACCCATTGGACATGGGGCCCGAGGTTATGGGGCTCGTTGGGGATATTTCTATGAGACATGCGGCTGTGGCTGCGGGACTTGGGGTCTTTGGTAGGCATAATCTGGTCATTAACCCGCGTTTCGGAACCCGAATCATCTTTACATCTATTCTTACAGGATTGTCCTTAAACTCTGATCTACCTGTCCAGGAGGAGCTATGCGATCAATGCGGTCTCTGTGTTGATGCCTGTCCAGCACAGGCCCTAAATGAAGAGGGCAAAACAGATATGCTCAAATGCCTTAAAGTTTCCCAGCCCTATGGAATCGGAGGGACCATACGGTACCTGTGGCAGTTCATCGGTGCCTCACCTGAAGAGCAGAAGGCCCTTCTCAAGGATCCCAAGCTGATGCATATCTACCAGGCCCAATTTATTGGATTTCAATACTTCTGTAACAAATGCATGGCCGTGTGTCCAGCGTGCATAGAGACATAGAAAAGGAAAGGGGGAAACAATCATGTCTGAAAAGGAAATCTATAGGCGTTTTATAAGTTGGCTGAAACAAACCTGGTGGGGACTGCCCGAATCAAATGAACTGATGCCCTTAATCATGGCGCGCTACACCCCTGAAGAGGCGGCTTTGCTGGCCGGTATCCCTTTTTCTGGAAGGAACCTCGAGGAACTGGCCGATATGAAAGGGATGGATCCGGACGAGCTGGACCCCCAACTGCACACACTTGCCCGAAAAGGCCTTGTCTTCCGTACCACCCGAGGTGAGACTGTCCGCTACAGCCTCAATGACTCCTTCTTTGTATTTTACCGCAGTTCTTTCTGGCCCGGGCGCACCGATGAGGTCAACAAGACCATAGCACCTCTTGTGAATCAATACCATCTTCATGGTTTTATGGATCAGTATGCCGAAGTTCACACGAAAGGCCTGCGAACCCTTCCTATAGAGAAGACCATCAAAGACACCCGACAGATCCTTCCTTACGAAGATGTGGTGAAGTTGCTGGATACTCAAGAATATTTCAGCGTATCCACCTGTCCCTGCAAAAATAGGAAAAACCTGGATCCAGACTCGCCCGATTGCAAATACCCTACTGAGGTATGCCTGCACTTCGGCAGGCTCGGCAATACATCGACGAGCACGGCCTAGGTCGCCAGATCACTCGCAAGGAGGCCCACGAGATCCTACACCAGGCTGCCGAATCCGGACTGGTTCATGCCGTCTCTAACTGGCAGCAAGGCGTAGATACCATCTGCAATTGCTGCAAATGCTGTTGCCTGTTTCTCGAGGCATTCCACGTGCTAAAGCATTCCAAGGGTCTGGACGCCTCCAATTACCGGGTGCGCACAAACCTGGATACCTGTAAAGGGTGTGGTCTATGCGTTGAGAGGTGTCCTATGGAAGCGCTTCGACTCGAAGATTCTCCGGAAGCCCAGAATAAAACAGGAAAGGTGGCTGTGCTCAATCCTGATTTATGTATTGGGTGTGGCGTTTGTGTACACAAATGCCCTACCCAATCGCTGGTGCTTGAGGGCCGCGAGGTTATAGTTGATCCGCCGAAGGATGTGCACGACTATATGAAGCGTTTCCTGGCCGAATCCGGCTTGAAAAAAAGAGAACAAACAGTATGAATGAGAAGAGACTGAGCAGTCATATTCTTTTATCAACGCTTTGATGAAATGCGTTTCATTGACTTGGCTACCTTAAATCTAGGGTTAAAAATGTAACTGCCATTTTAGTGAGAATGTCCATATATTGTATATAAGCTAATAAGGCCAAGAGTTTCCAATAACTATTAGTCATAAGCCCGGCCGCCCCCCGAAAACTTTCCAATTCAGTTTGTAATCTTTAACCCCATCTCTGTGAGATAATCATCATTCTTTCCTCAGGAAAAAAAGAGGTGAATGAAACAATCCTTTTAAACTTGATTCCAACGGTGAGAGGGGCAGTAATGGCTGGAATTTTTATTGATCGTTTTTTTCAGTCGAATGAGATTTAAGAGTATTTTTGTCAAATACTATCTAGCTGATCGCATGGCAGCCGGTAAAATCCATCGAGAAGCATTGAAAAGGCTTTATAAAATCCTGAATGTATTAGAAAGAGAAAGAGCTGCTAAAAAACGCCTTGATGTGAAAAGAACTGAAAAACGGAAGAAAGCCATTTAAACCTATATGATTTTTCCCTTTTCGATAGGCAGCGGTCATTTGGGCTGCTGCTTTTTATAAGCTTATGGTAGTCAGGTAGGAATGAAGCAGGGTGCCCTGCTAAGGCAGGTAGGGAGGCTAACCGTAAAATGGCAATTTTTACTCTTCTGAGGAGGGAATGAGTGTCTGGCTATTATGGAGATCAGATTGAAGACTTCACATGAGACTGTCGAAAAAGCCCAATTCTTGAGTTTATAGAAAAATAACTCCTATAAAATCAACAAGTTACAAACCCCGAAATCACGGATTTGGGGTTTTTCGACAATCTCAACAGTATACTTGAAAATTTAGGCTCCAGATTTTTCCAAAAAAATAGCAGTATACTTAAATTTTTTGGTCTTTTTTATTTTTCAAAAATCCATAAGTATTCTTCAACACTAGATCAAATCTTCTAAAAGGGATTTAATCATCGCCTCCTGTTCCTTGTTAACTATTTTGAATTTCACGCCGATTCCCTGGGGGGTGACCCTAGCAACTTCTCCGATAATCTTGATACATTTCTGATAGTTGAGGAGCGGAAAGGTCAGTGAAACCTCCTGTCCAGCAGTGAATAGCATACGTGTTATGATAAACACTCCCCCAGCGCTTATGTTTTGGATGTAAGACTTATAGAAACGACTCTCAATAGAGTAATCTACAGTCATAAAGAAGGGGCCCCTCTCATGTTTCCTTTCCTCTTTAAAGAGCCTTTTCTTCAACTCTTTGAATAGAGTCAGCTGCTCGTCTTTGGGCATCTTCTTGATCAATTCCGTAACCTTGGATTTGTTCATTGTGATTTCACCATCACTGTTTACGTCTCCGTAGCACCACCCCCGAAGCATCTGTGGCGAGTGCTCCAACCAGCAATATCATCCTCCAGTTCTCGAAGATTAAGATAAACCGCATCACAAAATCAAGAAAAATCGGCTTTAAGAATCGCTTCGGAATTTAAAATTTTGTGCTGAGGGAGGGGAAGCTAAACACTGCGGTTTTCCCTTCTGGTCCAAAATTCGAGTTTTCAGCCATAATGTCTGCTCTTATCCATATTTTTTTGCAACTTGCTGTGGGGAAATTTGCCCAAATCCAACCGCTTCTATAACCTTGACATCCTCCACAAGCCCTGCAGTAGACGGATAGCCTTGAGCCATCATATGTTGAAACGATTCTTCTTTTGACACAGAGGTCTCATTCAGTAGTTTTTCTATACCACAAAAGGGAATACTTGTCACTTGATTGATATGGAGAAAAGGAATTTCTACACCTATCTCCATCTTTTGCTCTGGTAGCAGATTTTCTCTACAATATGGCCACACTCTACAAGGCAGGCGAATTCCTATAATTTCCTTGACTTATCCCTAGAAATTGTGCCAAATTGGCGGAAAATTACCTGATTATACAAGTAAAATGAACATCCTGTGTGCACAGGGTAAAGGATTTTGAGGGTTTCAGAACCGTCTCAGCCTGGGTTAAAGAAACAGGATAAGAATGCACGGTCTAAACATTCCTGCCAGGGGGGCAGGGAAGAAAAAGGTCTTTTCACTGGGCCCAAAGGTAGCCAGTGTCATGACAACAGGTTAAACAGAGAGGAGACATAGCCCCATGATCGTTACTGAGCTATTTGTAAATGCAAGTTATATAGATCTTGCTCTCTTGTTATTGATCATTTTTTCCTTGATTATTGGTATTATGGCGCAGAGAGAAACAAAGAAAAACACAGAGGAAATAGAAAAGAAGATTACCGCCTTACAAAAATATCAAGAGGGGATGTTGAAAAGACTGGATAGTGGGTATACATTGCTAAAGAAGGTTTTCGTTGATAAGGCTAATAAGTTAAACGCGAGACTCAACGAAACCCTTGAAAAGAACAAGGCGGTCATGGTGGAAATTGACAATAAGATAGAGCCCCTAAAAGTTTCTCTTAATGAGACCCGGGACACCTTGAGAAAAACCGTCCTGGAGAATGAAAAAGAAATGAAAAGGATTGCCAAAGAACTAGAGAATTTTTCCAAGGAAATTCAAAGGATGAAAGACGATATCCAAGAACGTACCATTGACCTTGAGCTGTAGTCCATGAAAGAGAATGTTGTTGCCACCATACTCTTTGTTGATCTTATGAGTTCCACGGAGATGGCAAAGAACATGACGCTCCAGGAATACGATGATATGATCGTCGATTTCCAGAGAACCATGTACGAGATTATTACCCACCATTTGAGCCGCTATGGCTATGTAGGTAATGGGCTTGATTCTCACTGGTCCATTGCAGGTGACGAAATGCTTGTCTTTCTTTATTCAGGGGCAATACGCTTCGATGTGCGCAATGCTTTGCTCATTGCCATGAAGATTAAGCTTGCATGGTTGGCCTCCACCTTCAATGAGAGGATTTTACAGGAAGGGCGCCTTGTCTCGCGAATCGGTGTTGGTATAAATTGTGGTAAGGTCATCAAGGATGTGAGGGAGTGGCGGGTGAAGATGGGGGAGGAGCAGCCAAATATCGAAGGCTACGCCATAAATGTGGCCAAGCGCGTAGAGTCGGCCTCCCGTGAAGGTAGCATATATCAGATTATGGTTAGCGATAGCCTCTATAGGAGGTGTCATGAGAGCAATGCGATCAACGTCGCCTTCAGCCAGCCGCGAAGCCTGGTCTTCAAGGGTCTCGGTCAAAAGGTACTGGTCTATGAGGTGTCCTCTTTCATCAATTTTGAAATCCTTTCTTCAATGCCTGTTTCCATGCAGGATGGACTGATTGAAAAAATGGAATATGCTGTTACCCAACCCGATACGGAGCCGTGGATTTTTATAACCTTGTTGCGCCACTATGTTTCGCTGATTGCCTCGGGCAGACACGAGTACCTGGAGACCCATGTCATCGAGCTCGCCAAACAGGCTCTGGAGGTAATAAATTACAAGTCGGTCATCTACAACATACTTGGATGGTTCCACATCCATGGCAAGAGCCTTCGGAATCTGGACATAGCCCTCAATTACTTTGATCAATCCCTCAGCCTGGACCCGAGAAATGAAGGTGCCTTCCTTCATAGGGCCAGAATCTTGGAAAAAATGGGAAAGACAGATCAAGCCCGGCATGCCTATGAGGAGATTCTCTACCGCAATCACGATCACCCGGAGGCACAGAGAAAATTGGCGAAGTACCGAGCTGGGCAATAATGGCCTTAGTCTGACCTCAACAAGAGGCAGTGTTCCCTGAGCGTTTGCACCCCTGTCTCCCTTTTCATTACACCCCATCTCCCAACGATGTCTGTAAACACAAAAGCACTGTCCAGAATAAGATGAGACCCTCAGATTGATTCATTAAAAAACGATTTTTTAATATCATATAAAAACCGAGCTAAATACAACATGACTTTAGCTATGTCACACTTGGCGGCTTGGCTATCTTTTTCAAATGAAACTGTGCCTTAAATGAGGGTCAACATCAACCATTGTCAAACCCGTGGCTTTCTGGTCCCATCTCACGATAGGTTTGGCTTTATCAAGGTGGTTATGCCCCCAACAGAACAGAAAACGCCCTGTCAGGAGCGAGGTAGGCACATTTTGAGGGGTTTTTCCTGCAGTCGAAATGTTTCTAATACTCTTGCCATATACTGAAATCTGGACAAATTTAAGTATACTTATGAGACTGTCGAAAAAATCCAATTATTGCTTTTTATTGAAATTAACATATAGTAAAATCAACAACTTGCAAGCCCCAAGACTATGGTTTTAGGGTTTTTCGACAGTCTCTCTGCTAGTCAAAACCTTTAATACTTTTTTCTTACACAAAACAGCGGCTGTCAATTGCCATAAAAAATATAACCCCACCTCTCTATGTGAGAAATAGGGTTTAAATATTAAGTCACCCTCAATATTTTGTTGATAAAAAAAGTATTACACTAAATCTTATTATTTTTTTGTTGTATTAATTTATCAATTTTGTTCTCAATTCTATCCAATCTATCATTAACACCTTTTATATCTTTTCTGATTTCCTCATCACCCACAAAGTAATCTGTAACCATGCCTGTAAATGTTCCAAATAACAGAATTCCCATTCCAATTAGAATTACAGAAAATATTTTTCCTTCTGCCGTTAAGGGTTCAACGTCTCTCACAAATCCCAACGTTGTAGTAGTAATTATACTCCACCAAACAGAATCACCCAATGTTTTGATATCAGGGTTAATATTGTGTTCAAGTTGGTATAGACTAATTGATGCAAGTAGTATCAGAAAAATATTTAATATGACAATATAACCAAAAGTAGATAAGGAATTATCTTTATTAAAAAATCTATAAAAGACTCTCCCAGACCGAAATACCCGAAGAACCCTAATTATTCTAACAATTCTACCAATACGAAGAATACCAACGGTAGGGATGGATGATATGAAGTCAATCCAGTTATATTTTAAAAACGATCCTTTTTCTTTCGCTTTAATTAGTCTACTAAAAAAATCATAAAGAAATAGAATACAAATAACAAAATCAATTCTTTGAGCCCATATTGAGACGGTGGGGGCATAGGTGATTACCGAACCGATATACAGTTCAACAATTACATAGATGGATAGGATAACTATGAGTTTTTCAAATGTGGTCAGCTTTTTCATTCAAAAAAGATTATTTAAGTCTCCTTCTCTAAAGATGTAGTTTTCTTTTTTAATGGCCTGCTACTACTTTTTTTTACCCGTTTTTGTGCTTCTTTTGCAACTTCGCCTTCAATAACTTCTCTTTTTAGCACTTCATTTCTGAGAATTGTTTCAATTTCAGAGGTGTCGACCCGTAAACC
>Ga0114922_10005805_pt1 | contig 11357 bp, 9 predicted proteins | sample AartaG_FD_100975 | JGI IMG/M metagenome (GOLD analysis project Ga0114922, IMG submission 100975) | Deep subsurface microbial communities from Aarhus Bay to uncover new lineages of life (NeLLi) - Aarhus_00045 metaG | ecosystem: Environmental > Aquatic > Marine > Oceanic > Sediment | place: Aarhus...
ATCATCGACCCTAAGCTTCTCTACAAAAGTAATTGCATCACTTTCTGAAACGAAGAACATTACAGTAGGTAATCCTTCAACTGTGGGAATTACCCATAAATCTACTTCTGTGATAAAACCAAGCATCCCTTCTGTACCTATGAATAATTCTATAACATCCATTCCAGGTTTAGAATAAAACCCAGCAGCATTTTTTGCTTTAGGCATTTGATAAGTTGGTATTGTAACATCAACTGTCTTGTCACTCATCTCAAAGGTGAATTTACCGTCTATAGCTTTACATTGATTTCTAGTTATGTCTAGTACTTCACCATTTGCTAAAACTACACGCATTCGTTTAACCCAAGGTCGCATAGCACCATATTTGAACGATCTTGCACCAGAAGCATTTGCTGCAATTGCACCACCAACAGCTGCAGACATCTCGGTTGGATCTACAGCGAACATATATCCTTTAGAATCTTGTTTAAATTTGGCAACCCAATTTGTTTCACCAATGTTTTGTTGCTCTGAAAATTCTTTATGTTTTATCACATCGTCCAAAGCATCTAATGTTATTCCTGGTTGGACTCTAACAAAATATTGTTTAGTAGTTTCATCATAACCTAAACCTAAAACTTTAGTCATTTCATCTGTTGAAACAACTGCTCCTCCAAAAGGAACAGCACTTCCAACAATTCCAGTTCTCCCACCAGATATTGTTATGGGTATTTCTTGTTCATTCATCTTATTAATGATAGAAATAACTTCAGATTCATTCTTAGGGAAGAACAGCAATTCAGCTGATCCACCTGCCAATTTAGATTCATCAATTATATAATCAGGATGTTTGGAGGAAATTGCCTCGGAACCCTCAATTTTATTAATAGAATCATAAGGGCTTCCATCTTTTCTTTCTGTAGTAATTGCGTTTGTACTCAAATGTGTCACATCCGTTCACACTATTTTTTACCATTTCAACAGAAAAAGCATAAAAACCTTCACATTCTTATAAAAATTAAGAGAATGTTACCTAGGAAATTATTAAAACAAGAAGCAGTTGATCTTGTAATAGGAGCCAAAATTTTGGCATGTGGAGGGGGAGGAAGCGAATTAAATGCTTTGAAAAACATAAATAGAGTATATGCTAACGTAGCTAATTTCACAATTGCAGATTTGAATGATTTCAAACCAGATGAAAGTATTTGTATAATAGGCATGGTGGGAGGAGGAATTTCTGAGGAAGATAGACTGTTAGTTGAAGATCGTGAAATAGTTCAAAGAAAACCCATGGTAGCAGCTGTTAAAGAATTGGAAGATTTCCTAGAAATAGAGTTCAGTGCTTTTGTGGCTACTGAATTGGGACCCAATAACAGCGTTGTTCCTATGATGGTTGCTGCAGAAATGGGAAAAGCCGCAATTAATGGTGATTGTTGTGGAAGAAGTAAACCAATGATTTCGATCAGTACAACACGTGTAGCAGGAATCCCTATTGCACCATTTTCAATTGTAAATCAGTATGGTGATGTTCAAATTATCAAGAAGACTGTTGATGACATAAGAGGAGAGCTTATTGCACGAACTGCATCCAATATATCAGGTGGTTCCGTAAGTGTTGCCCGATGTCCAATGACTATAATAGAAGCTCAGAAAGCTGTAATCCCAAATACCTATTCATTAGCTATTAAGCTAGGAAAGAATGTTAGAGAAGCTAATGAAAGAGAACTTAATCCAATTGAAACAATAAGAGAAACATTGCCAAATACAAAACATGCATTCTCTGGCAGAGTAAAACAGTTTTCTAGAATCGAAGAAGGAGGTTTTACATCTGGAGAGATAATCGTTGAATCATTAGGGAAGGCAGGTGTTAATTTGAAAATATGGTATCAAAATGAATATCTACTTTCTTGGATAAACAATGAACCTTTCGTGACATGTCCTGATGGGTTCTATATAGTGGACAATCTAACAGGTTATGGTCTTACTCCATGGGAAAATGATTTCAACGAAAATAGAGAGATATCAGTATTTGTTCAAGATGCTCCTGCGATTTGGACATCAAAAAAGGGATTGAGTGTATTTGGTCCAAAAGTGTTCGATAAAAAATGGGGCAAATACAAAAAAGCTAGTTCGTTCTGATGAGATTTCTATGAATTAATAAAATTAGATATGTTCTCGATTGGTATATGCTCTGAAATTGTCTTTCCATAAAATGCTTCTTTTATTTCCATATTTTCAATTAAGAAATCAGCTGGGAGTAAAAACCTATCACCATCTTTTGATGCAATTCGAAAACCTGCTTTAAGAGCTTTAATCATAGTTCTGGATACTCCTCCTCTTAGATATCCCATTATGGAACTTTCAACACCATACAGCTTGTAAACTATTCGTTGTGGATCAGGAATAATTGAAAAAGGAGCTTGTTGTTTTCCAACATGTTGAGCAATGCTCTCTGGAGGAGATTCAAAGAAAGCTAAAATAACCAAATCTTTGGATTTGAATTCATCAAAATGTTGTATTAACTGATTAATTCTCAGGTTACACAGAGGACAGGAGGCATATCTAAAAAACGATAGAAGTATCTTTCTATCAGAGAAATTACTAAGGATTATATCTTTGCCAGTTACATCTTTTATTTGAAAATCTTTGGCTTTTTCCCCAATTCTAAGACGCATTTTTTAAACCTTTAGGGAAATATAAGCAAAGTTACATTTAATTGCTTACATTAGTCAATTTTAGACAGGCTCAATCTTGAAAGAATAAGTATAGTGATTGTTCTTTTTTAGTTTATACTTATCATGTACTGTAGGCCATGCAGGAGAATCTCCGCCAACTCCTCTTTGTCTGTAATCAATATTAAAAGTAATTTCATCTCTTCTAGGAAGCTCATTAATATGCTCTGCCTTTTCCAAGTCATCCAAAGTGTATGGCCACGCACTGAAATTCAGAAAGAGCCCTTCAGTATCAGTAATTTTGAAACCCTTTCCTTCATTATCTGTGACACTCACCCATCTTACATCAGTTCTATTTCCATTTTCTTGAGGATAAACATAGTCATGAATCAAATCTTCTACAATTGCAGTATAAAGACCTACAGCTTCACCTGTTTTTCTATCTGAATAACTTTCATGTGGACCTCTTCCAAACCATTTAAACTTGACTAGTTCTTTATTAAGAGTTGTTTGCATCCCTAATCGGATCATTTCTTTGGAAGGTGTAAAATCAGTCTTTACATGGATTGCATTTCCAGTAATGGTATATTCAATAATGTAATTTGTTTTACCTTTTGGAACCTTCATATTAATAATAACAGTTAGAATTTTTGAATCAACTATTTCGGAATGGAAATTTTCAATCCTCATTAAACTTGATGCTTTTTTCCAGGGATTTTCAGGTATTAGCTTACTTAGTAGAGGAAAATTATAGCTTGCAACTCTCCTAAGATTGTCATTATCAATAGGAGCTCTCCAGAAATTAGGTTTGATAGGGCTTTCTAATAACTGACGATTTTCTACTTCAAGTGAGGTAATAAAACCTGTAATTTTGCTTACTGAAACTGCAAATTTATTGCTTTTAGCTTTGATTGCTTCGTCGTTTTCTTGTATTTCAAGTTCAAGTTTTTTATCAAAGACATCCTTTTTCTCCAATCCTTCAAAGGGAACGCTGAACTGATCCCATGCTACAAGATATCCTTTTTTAGCCCAAGAAGTCGCTTTTTTCAATTTGAACTGAATCATCAAATGATATTCAGCATCATCAGGTTTTTTCGGTTTTTGAATTGGTATCAGTACTTTCCTATTTGATAATGGTTCTATTTCCGGAACTTCTATAGATCCTTTCTTATTTGTTCTTCCATTTTTAGTCAATATCCAATTAAGACTTAAATTTTCTAGATCTGTAAAACGATTCTTGTTATGTACTTCAAAAATTCCATCTAGAATATTTATAGGTGTGACTGAGATATTCTGATAAACTTTCTTTACTTGATATAAAGAAGGATTAGGAGAGCGATCAGGTCTAACAATACCATTAATACAGAAATTAGATGAGTGTGGTTTATCGCCAAAATCACCTCCATAAAGCCAGTAAGGTTTTCCATCTTCAGTGAATTTTCTTAATCCTTGGTCTACAAAATCCCAAATGAAACCACCAACACAGTTAGGATATTTCTCAAAAACATCCATAAATTCTTGGAAATTTCCTAGCGAATTTCCCATAGCATGAGCATATTCACAAAGTATGTAGGGTTTCTCGGCATAAACCTTTGGAGATATTGAACCATTTGGAAACCTGTATCTAATTTTCTTCAAATTTCCAATATCTTCTGACTTCTTGGGAGTAAAATACATCACACTAAAAACATCAGAAACCTTCAAATCATGATCATTTTCATAATGAATCGGTCGGGTTGAATCTATCTTTAATGCAGCTTCTTTCATTTTGAAGAAAGGTTTACCAAAACAAGCTTCATTTCCTAAGGACCACATAAAGATTGAAGGATGATTTTTATTCATTTCAACCATTCTTTCCATTCTATCAACAGTTGATTTAGACCACTTATCTGAGAGTTTGGTTCTTAGATAAAACATACCCAAGAAACCATGAGTTTCAACATTAGCTTCATCAAGAACATAAAGACCATACTCATCACATAAATCGTAAAACCTTGGATCAGCAGGATAATGACTTGTTCTTACAGCATTGATATTGTTCTGTTTCATTATTTTAATGTCTTCAACCATTTGTTTGTAAGGTACAACATAACCTCCATCTTGATCAAAATCGTGGTGATTTACTCCCTTAAAAAGTACTGATTTGCCATTTATGAATATCTGGCTTTCTTTAATCTCAACTTGACAAAAACCATATTTGCTTGAAACATATTCGATGGTTTCTCCTTGTGCACTTTTAAGAGATATAACTAAAGTGTACAAATTAGGATTTTCTGCTGACCATTGTTTTGGACTTTTTATCTTTGTTTCAAATTCTAAAACTTCTATTCTACCAGGAAAAACTTCAAATTCGGTTTTAATTGATGGACTTAGAGGAACATTTTCCATTTTATCATTTAGTAAATAAACTTCCAATGTGGGTCTATTGAAGGATGAATCACTGAAATTTCTAACCTTAATTCTCAATTTGAGCATGGCATCCCTATATATTTTATCAAATTCACAAGAAGCAAAATAATCCCAAACATGCACTTTTGGAACAGAATATAGAAACACTTCTCTGTAAATTCCTCCAAGGAACCAAAAATCTTGATCTTCAAGATAAGAACCATCTGACCATTTGTAAACTTCAACAGCAATCTGATTTTTTCCTGTTTTGACAAACTTCGTGATATTAAATTCAGCTGGTGCCATTGATCCTTGACTATAACCAACCTCTTTGCCATTTATCCACAAATAAAAGGCAGACTTAACCCCTTCAAATTGAATGAAAATCTCCCTTTTATCCCAACCCTTAGGAATTGTGAAGTTTCTTTTATAAGATCCAATTGGGGTTTCATTCTTATCAATATTCGGTGCTTTTCTCTTACGAAGAGGAGGAGGATAACTTGTTGCTAGATAATAGGGAGTACCGTAACCCTGTAATTCAAATGTTCCAGGTACTTTGATTTTCTCCCAGCTTGAAATATCAAAATCAGTTTCATAGAATAGTTCAGGACGTTCATCGTATTTGGGTACCCAATGAAATTTCCAAGATCCATTGAGGGATAGAAAGTACGGTGATTTCTTATTCTTTAGAGATGTTTCCTTATCAGAGTAAGGTATAGATCTAATGTGTCCTTCTTCTTTGTTAATACCTATAACTGTTTCATCTTCCCAAACAAGAAGTTTTGTCATTGCATGATTATAATTTATTCAGTTGATAACTTTTCTGATAATAAAAGAAAGAAGGAGATTAAAGACAATCTACCTTGTTGCGTAAATATCTCCAGTACCTATATCTAAAACGAAATTGAGTTGTCCCATACCGCCTTGACTTATAGAATCAACAGGAACATCCAAACTACCAGTGCCTACAGAAGCTGTAAATAGAGTTCCAATATCTGAATCCAAATTGAGGTATAGATCAATATCTCCAGTTGCAAGATCAATTGTAAATGTATGATCTGTTAGTAAGCTTACTTGGGTCCAATACAAATCGACTGATCCAGTAATAGTGTCAATGTTGAAATCCAATCCATCTTTGAAACTTACTTCATCAAAATCAAAAGCTATACTACCAGTTATAGCACTTGCTGTAAATGTTGAGACATTAATGAAAGCGCCATCATAAAGATAAATTTCAATATCACCAGTTATAATATTAGTAATGAAACTGGATGAATTTAGTACTGTGTTTTGATGAAACTCTATGTAAATACTACCTGTTGTAGCTGTTATAATGAAATTGTATAAATCAAGTTGAACATTTTGATCGCATGAGAAGGTAATATCACCTGTAAATACAGAAATTGAACCGTCGCCAGTGACCTGAGTAGAATCTGCAAAATTAACATGAATTGATCCGGTGATACTATGAAGTGTACTAATATTGACATTGGTATTAGCAACTTCGGTAATAACTGAAATTTCTCCAGTTATTACGCTCAAATTAAGAAATAAATTAGCTCTATAATCTATTTGTAAATATATATCATGATTAAAACGATAATTTGTTACACTTGGATTTGCTATAATATAATCTACATAGTATGTACCATTATCGTCAGTTACATTCCAATAATTTGCTTCACTAGGATACTGTTCTTCTAAATCCTTAGGTCCCCGAACTTCGTTATCTATTTCTATGATATTATCACTCGACATGACATCAGAGATTAAAAACAGACTAGCTGTGATTCCTTTAAAATTAACAAATATATCTGGATTACTATGTTCTGTTGGAAATTCCTCATAAGTTTCTAGAGTTCCATAGGTTACATTGTTAATACCAGTTTTTTCAACTATTAACCAGACACCAAGTCCTACACCAGTTAGTATCAGAGCTCCACCAATGAGAAAACCAATCAAGTTACTTGTTCTCATAAGCACTCTAGGTTTAAGTTACTATAAAAAACTAACCAAATCAAAAATACGCTAAAACGCTAACAGATGACAGTTCTGGTGCATCTAAGTAGAAGAAACGAAGTTCCAATTACTATACTTTTCCAAGAAAGACTTTTTTTGAGGAATTTTACACTCACTTTTTCTACTCTCTCAAAAAAGGTTATGAATAAGGTAATCTATTGTTTTCTAATGAAAAGAATCATGCTCAAAGATGAAACTTGGGGGGAAAATGAACAACATAGAATTGAAGCATATATCAATAATGTTGGTGATTTAGTTATAGAAGGGTATGAAGCTGGAGATTCTATCAAAAAACATTATGGAGATTTTGATTTTGAATATTGGCACACTGTAGAACTGAAAAATGTTCACACAGTGCTTTTACAGTTAATAAAAGATCGATTTGAAAATGCTCATGATTATCTTGAATGGTTGAAAGAAAAGCAAATTAAATATGAATCTGTTAGTTTCTGAAACCTAGTTTTTTGTTTACATATATCTGTAGGAATAATTACAACGACGTAGAAAATACGTTGATTTTATATACAAGAAGCTAATAAACAATATTCGGTGACATTATGTCCGAGAACAAAGATGGTTTTTTTACCAATTTATTTGATGCTTATAAACAAGCATTTATGCTATTAATAATGATAATAGTCTATTTAATTATTCCAGCAGGAATAGCATTTTTAGGCTTTTATTTGGCTTATGGACTTGATTACACAACATTCTTAGCAGATGTTATGGTAATCATTGCTGATCCAATGAGTATTATTTCAGGAACTCTTCATTATGGTTACTATTTCATACTTGTAGGTTTAGTTCTTGCAATGGTTAATTTTGGTGCTGCATTCCTATTTTCAGCATCTAGAAATGACAGAATTAATAAACCACTGAAGTTATTCCAAGCTCTTATAGCAACATGGAAAATCCTTTTCACATTTGCTATAATTATAGCAGTATTTGTTGGCCTCTACTTTGGATTAGCATTCTTAGCAATTCCAATACTTAGTACAATCTTATACTGGGTTGCTTTAGTTGTTGCAGGTTTATCAGTACTAGCAATGATATTCAGAGTTATAGACTACTTATTAGAATTAGAGTAGAATCAAACTACTCTTTTTTTATTCTTTTTTGAATTAAATTAAAAGAAGAATTTAATTACTATTTTTTGTTTGCAAAAGTAATTTTTTCTATTTTATTATTACACTCTGGACAGTTATAATTTTCTGCAGTCCAACTTGCTAAATGTGAACGATGGAATTCGTGCATACAAGGTTCCACAATAGCTTTTTCTTGTTTGTCCTGAATGGCTTCATTACAGATGGAACAAATAAGCTCTGGAACAGCTTCAACGCTTTCCTTTTCTTCATGTTGAATTTTCACAGGAGGGTTTTTCTTATTTTCTCTTCTATATTTGAACCCTAGAAGTGAAATGATGAAACCAGGTATTGGCCCAAAGATTAGAGCAACACTAACAGTGATGTAAATTGCTGGGTTGATATCTAATAGTGCAAACGCTACTATTAAACCTGCAAAAAGTAATCCAAAGATAGTAGAAAGGAGCAATAAAAGACGTGCTGAACTTGTAGCATAACATCTGAAAGTGCAGTATGCTGTAGTCTTGAAAGACCAGTATACACTAACTGGGCTTCTTCCACAAAAAGTACAACTTCTGCTCTTTGGGTCCATATGCATTAGAAAATTATGTGTATATAAGTTTTTTATTAGCGTTCGAAGATTTGTAGCTTCAAGGAAATGTATTTTTTCAATTAAATAATCTATCTGGACACAAGGAAAATTCAAAATTCTTCATCTGTATCACTTCTTCATCATCAAAATAATTTTCAGAGAATCATGGATAAAAATATTATATTGCATTTACTTAAGAAAAAAGAGAAGTAGAAGAAAAAACTAAAATTGTTTCTTTTGATATACGAATATTCCCGCAGCTAAAATTACAACAGTAGCTGCTATTCCAACACCAATTGAAAACCATAATGGATCAATGCTAGGAGATAATACACCTGGCAGAATTGCAACTAGAGATAGTTGTTGACCAAGATAGATGGATAAAATCACTGCTAAAGCGACTGATTTTATTACAAGGCCAAGGAATAATCCGGCTGCACAAGCAATCGACATCGAGGCTATAGCCATAATTATTGAATCTAATACAAATCTAAGGAAGATTCCTGTAGGAACCATTCCCCTAATACTATCTACAATTAAACCTGCAGCAAAACTAAGAAATACTGCTATTATCAGAGAAATCATAACAGCTATATATTTTGATACAATAATTTGCCATCTTTTGACAGGACGAATTAGATACAAGTCATATACATTAGCGCCTAATTCATTCACCATAGTACTGCTTAGTATAACAGCTGCAAGTAAACCCCCTACACTAGCAACAAATATTCCTGTTAATAATGAAATAGGAAAATCTCCTGTAGCTGGTTGAAGGAAATGCATGATAATAGACAGAATGGGTAACCCAATCCATAATGCAATCATTATTTTAGACTTAGCAAATCCTTTGAACTCATCCCATAGTAATAATAAAAGGCTATTCAAGCTGAATCACCCTCCATGACATATTTTAGATACACCTGCTCAAGAGTAGGTCTGACATAATTGAAATTACTCAAAACTATCTCATTACTAGAGAAGAAATCCATCAGCTGTAATAAGCAATCATCAAGATTCAATTCAGGGATTAAAACTATTGAAAGAGTATTTGGATCGTCAGGATCTGTATTCACTTCTTGAACAAATTTCAAATCTCGAACAATATCAGCTTTCTTTGCAAGATTTATTCCAACAATATTTACAACATTTCCTCCAGTTAATTCATCTCGTAGTTCTTGAGGATTCCCAACTTTCACAATTTGGCCATGATTGATTATTCCTATGTCAGTTGCGATTCCTTCAACATCTTCTAGAATATGAGAAGAAAATAGAATTGAAACATCAGTCTGAGAAAGAGATTTAATTGTGTTCTTAAGTTGCCAACGACTGGTAGGATCTAAGCCGCTGAGAGGTTCGTCGAGCACTAGAATAGGAGGATTATGAAGAATAGCTTGAGCTAGTTTGAGTTTTTGTTTCATTCCACCTGATAAATGTTTTATCTTCCTTTTTCTTGCGTCTTGAAGACCAACAAGTTCTAGAACCTCAGGAATTCGATTGTTCAAGTCTTCTCTGACCATTCCTGATAGAAGACCAAATGTAACAAGGGCGTGGTCTACAGTTCTCCATTCTTGAAAACCGACATCTTGAGGAAGGTATCCAATTAAGCGGTTTACGTTTGGATTTTCTTTATGTGTAAAACCATTGATTTTTACTTCACCCGTATGATTTCTGATTAACCCTACAAGGATTTTTAGTGTAGTTGATTTACCAGCACCATTAGGACCTATATATCCAAATATATCTCCCTTTGATATGGAGAAAGAAGCTTCTTTTAATGCTTCAATTTCTTTATAATTTTTTGAAACATTAAGAAATTCTATTACTGGTTCAGATTTCTCTTTTATCAATTCTGAGCACCTAAATTTCAAGGTTGATTCTTCTATAAAAAGAATTGTAAATGTAAATTCCTTTATTTTTGATTTCTACGTTATATTTATTATTCTCAAAGAAAAGACCTTCATGTGATTTCAGAAGCTACAATAAGTGAAAAAGTAGAATATCTTGTAAAAGAGCTTACATTGGAGGAAAAATTCAAGCTTATGGTTGGATATTTTAGGTTTCAAACTAACACTATCCCTAGATTAGGAATTAAAACTTTCAAAATGACTGATGGTCCGTTAGGAATTTCTCAACACTCAAGTTTTCTTAGAAAGAACACGTATTTTGCAGCTGGAATAAATCTTGCTGCAGCTTGGAATAGAGAACTAGCTCATGAATGTGGAGAAGCAATTGGAAAAGAAGCTAGAGCCATCAATAGATTATGTGTTTTAGGTCCAGGAATTAATATTGGTAGATCACCTTACAATGGTCGTACTTTTGAATATTATAGTGAGGACCCTTATTTGACTAAAGAGATAGCTATTCCGTTTGTAAAAGGAGTTCAGAGTCAGAGAATTGCAGCTTGTCCAAAACACTATGTAGCAAATAATCAGGAAACAAATAGACGTACTGTTGATGTTGATATTGATGAAAGAACATTACATGAAATTTATTTGAGAGCTTTTCAAGAGATAGTAAAAGAAGCTGATCCATGGACAATCATGACATCATATAATCGAGTTAACTCAGAATATGTTCATGGTAGTTCTTTACTTCTGAAATCTACACTTTTTGAGAAATGGG
>Ga0114922_10005806_pt1 | contig 11357 bp, 7 predicted proteins | sample AartaG_FD_100975 | JGI IMG/M metagenome (GOLD analysis project Ga0114922, IMG submission 100975) | Deep subsurface microbial communities from Aarhus Bay to uncover new lineages of life (NeLLi) - Aarhus_00045 metaG | ecosystem: Environmental > Aquatic > Marine > Oceanic > Sediment | place: Aarhus...
ATGCGTAATCCCTCCGTCTCCCAATGTTTCGATCATCATAATTTTCATAATCATCGAATATACTATTTTCTTCTTCTACGACTATTCTCCAAAACAAATTGATACAATCGGTTGTAGTTATTCACCTGGACCGGAAAACAATAGTGTTCTCTCACCATTTTTAATCCGTTGATACCCATCTGCCTTATCATTTCATCGTCATTTACCATTTGAGTCATGGCATCTGCGAGTTGCTCCACATTTCCTGGCTCAACGAGAAGCCCATTAATCCCATGGCTTACAATCTCCGGAATTCCTCCCACTCTGGAAGCAATTACGGCTTTCCCTGCAGCAAACGCCTCAAGGATAACCACTGGCATACCCTCCGTCAGGGATGGTAGCACCAGAAACCTCATTGCGCTAAAAAATTGATGCACATCTCTTCTAAATCCCGGCAATAATACATATCCTTCTAGGTCATACTTCTTTATCAAATGTTCTAAATACTTGCGCTCTGGTCCGTCCCCTACCAAAATGAATTTTACGCAACCTAAATGACGAATGACTTTCGTTGCAGCCTGAATCAATAATGTCAACCCTTTTTCCTTACTAAGCCGTCCTGCAAAAACAATAAGTTTATCATTGGGAGATATACTGAATTCGCTATAGATTGGCTGACTGGTATTTATTTTTTCTGTGCCGGAACTTGTATCTACGGCATTTGGTATGACTCGAATTTTTTCAGAAGAGATTCCCTTTGAGATTAGCCTTTTTTTTGCATCATCGCAGACTGCCACTATCACATCGAACGATTTTAGAATAAACGCGTCTATTTTTTCATAAAATCGTACCTTAATATCAGTACTTGTTCTCCCGTGAAACACAGCAATAGCTGGTAATTTGGATATTTTTCCCAGTACAAAAGCAAAGAAGTTGGATTTATAATCATTGGAACAAAACAAGGTTATGTTTTCATCATTTACAACCTTCTTAAGAAATTTAACGGTTTGATGCAATCGAAGTATGGAGGCATCCAGCTTCAACACCTTAACATCTAAGGCCTCCAGCTCATAAATAAAATCATTCACTCCATTTGGCTGCTCATCAAAAACCCCAACACAATATACTAACCTATTGCTACCCATTGCAGCACATCTTCCCAAAATCAGTTTTTCTGGGCTGCCCAAGAAGGGACTTGATCGGAGCTGAAGTACTCTTAATTTATTTCTCACTGTTGATGTGTTATCCTTATAATTCATTAGCCGGAGACTGCAAAAGAATGAAAAAAAGAGGACTTTAGTTAACAGGTCATTTGTGTAGAACTTAGCGAATGCTTACAAATACTTCTATCTTTGGTTCCCGAAACACCTCAAGATCACATTAATTAGTGAATGAAGACATACAAAACGGATTAGATAGGGCTAATGCTTGAAATCATACATACTACATAGATCGACTCAGAGATATTGAATTCCTGTCCTGAATTTGCTTTATTGTCTCTTAAAAAATATCTTGCCTATTAATCAGAGAAGTTTGCGCGCCCGCGTAAAACCTCACAAAGAACAGAGAAACTTTTTGCTATTCTTTATAAACTTAATCAAAATATAGTTACTGGACTTAATGTAAATCAAAGGTACGAACTAAGGTGAAATTTCTTGCGCAGAACATAATCACCCATAATGACAGTATTATTTTTTTTCGAACTCACTCCTTGGACCGATAAGAGACATGGAAGGAGATTTTCTGGCGGTCGAGCTAATTTTCTTCTTTATTCTGTACACGCAGCCTTGTCCGCAACCGAAATATTGTCCCCTACTTTTGGCAACTTTAATTGAAGTTAAACATAGGGACAAGAATAGTGACGAAGGACAATTTTTTAACTCAAAATGACGAGCTTTCATATTTTTACATAATCTAATTACCTTTTAATGTTCTAAATCAAGCGGATGTTTCAAACGAGCTTGGCTCATAGTCAGTTCTAAGGTTATCATATTCCCTAGAATCTTGTAGTGCCTGAATCCTGGCTCTTTGGCGCGTCTTACGAAATCCAAAAAGTTTTCACGATCATAAAGGTCTTTTGTTTTCATGTTTTCATAATTCAACAGCTCCTTACATCTTGTATCGTTAAGCGCACTCTCGAATCTTGGAAAGGCATCAAAATCTTCAACTGTTACCTTTGAAAAAACGGTTTTTCCAAGAAAAGCCTGAAAGATTTTCCTAATCAATTTCTTGATCAGGAAAATATAGAAAGGGATGAAAAGGTAAATATTGTGCACTTTAAGAGGAATAAAAGGCGAACCGGTTTGCATTTTCTGTCTTGCAAGAAGCGGTGATATTGTTTCGGCGATGGATTTATTTAGCTTGCCTGCTTTTCTATATTTTGAGTTAATACTCAACGTGATTTCAAGAGGTTTCCTTAAAAGAAAAGGGTTCACAGATCGAATGATCTGGTTAGTGCTCGAGATGGTCCCGGCTGCCCATCTTTGCAGATTTTGCTTTAAGTAGATTGTATCAAGCTGCAACGTATTGGTCCCCTTCTTTGGATTTATATCGGAAACAGTTCTTTGGTATGATTCAAAGAAATAATCAGGTACTTCTTTTATGAATTTCAAAAACTCCTTGCTGTAAACTGTGGTATCATATTCATATTGAAAAACCCGCCAATTTATAAGTCGCCGGAGATTGGCTGGTCTTTTAGATCCTCTTCTGCCAAATTCCTGATCCCATCTAGCATCTCTGTAAAGCTCACCACCCATGCCGTGCATTGAAAACAGAAACCGATGAGCTCGCTTTTTCTCATTTGACCAGAGAATTGGAGCGTGGTAGGCTGCATTTTCTTCCCCACTTCCCAGTTCATGCGACAGTAATATGTAATCGTAAAATTTTTCCACAAACGTGTCATCAGGTGCAAAATCATAAAATTTGATGCCGAGATCCTCGCATGAATTTTTAAGAATTTTGTATTCATTGCTTTCCTGAGGGCCAAAGAAGAGAGCCGAAATTTCATCCTTGCGTCCTCCATCACCAAACACATACGCCATTACAGCTCTTGAGTCGTTGCCTCCAGTAAAATCATAAATTGTCTCATTCTTGGGAAACATACCTATAATCTCCTGCATCGCCTCAGAGAGACGTCTAGCGGCCTCATTAAAAGAAATAGACCTATCTATCTCTACAGGAAAATGGTAATATTTTTTGTTGACGACAGTTTGGCTTCTAAAATCAACAGTATAATGACAAGCAGTTGCCATTACTTTTATTTCTTTGAAGAAAGTTTCCTCATCGAGTATATAGGAAGCCCTTAAAAATTCCGCAATGCTTTTTATCGATGGAGATACCGGTAGAACCCTGGCAATAGCTATTTCTGATGTACAAATGACGTGAACCTTTCCGTCCTGATAATAGTAAGTATTCAATAGGCCAACAGTATCTGTAATGATGTCTAGCTTTTCTTTATTCCTTTTGTAAATAACCAAACAAAACGATCCATCAATTTCGCGACATATTTCATCAATCTTGGTCCCTTGCTTTAGCTTAGATGCAATGCAGGAGATAACTTGATGCAGAGGCACATTACCAAATAATACCTCACCCACAGCTACTACTACAAGGTCATGATCAACATAACAGTTTGTGTCCTCTGTTTCCCACTGACGAATGTACTTAACTATCTTGAATGGTCTGCTATTCATTTCAAAGGAGGGTTTAAGATTTCCGTTGTATTTAAATGATTCCTGAACCTTCTTATGTGCTATGCTAGATGATTCAAATAACGACAGTAATAGACCGGCCATCCTCTTTCCCTCGAATGCAGTTCAATTTGTAGCGATTCACGATATACTGCCTCAAAAACTCTGGTTGTTTTGTACGATTTCAGACAATGTGGGCTTGGTGAAAATCCTTAAGCGAAATTGTTAGATCCCCTATTTGATTGAAGTAATTTACCTAAAAACTCCTCCGTCTCTACTTTTATCGTAGTTACCCCGTTTACCATAGACTTAAATGAGTAATGATTATCCCAGAAACCAACAGCCAAGCGGGGAACTTGAAAAAGCTGATTATTTCTGAACAATCCAAGCCCAATTCGTGTTGCAGTCTTGTATCCCGCTTTTTTGACTAATTCAGCAATTGTAGAATTCCATTTACCATCTGGATATGAAAAATGATTTACTGGTTTATTAATCCATTCTTCAAGCATGCCCTTGGATCGGCGTATTTCTTTGTCGGCTTCCTTGATTGATAATTGCGTCAATATTTCATGATTTACAGAGTGAGAACCTATGGTCACAAGGGGATCTGAGGACAATTTCTCAATATCCTTGATAGATAAAATTGCAAAGTAATTTTCCCTTTCTGCCTTAGAACTTTCATTTATAATACCCAGTTTGCTTATGATCAAATCTATCAATGTATATTTATTCTCAGGAGGAGTTCTCTTGAGCAGATTTATCACACCATGTGCGGCCTTAATTCTATCGTTTTTTGAACTCATCCTCCACATTCCCAGATTCGCATCATTTAGATCAAGAAATGTTTTGCTACTCCTGTAGAACGCATAAAACACTCTGTCTGTCCAAATTTTTCCCTGACTAGCAGAAATACCGCTAGGGATGTAGACAATGGATGGCAGTTGTTCAGCCCTTAATATAGGTAAGACTTTTGTTAGATAATTTTTGTATCCATCATCAAATGATAAGATACAAGTATTTCGTGGTAAGGCCTCATTGCTGGAAATATACGAATAGACTTTATCTATTGATATGACATTGAAGTTCTTCTTAATATACCTGATCTGCCGAACGAAGCTGGACTGCTTTATTAACCACCAGCATTCTATATCATTACTGTCGTCAATGATTCCATGGTACATAACGATTTTGGGCCTGTCTGATAGCAGATACCTGAAAACACGATTCAGTCCAATTTGATCCAAGAATTTGTAAAAAAAATATAATCGCCTGTTTTCTTGGTCCATCTTTTCTCTTCCTCGTGAAGGATTTTAGATCAGATATTCTTTATTGGATTGTGTGATATGATTTGGATGGCCAAATTTTTTGCATTACTGATCTATACCTTAACTCTATCTTATTTCCAATCAAGAGTATGAATATGCAGCAAAGAATTATGAAGAAATCTGAGAAAAGACGGATAATTTCTTTAGGAAAAGAAATATTCCCAGTAATATTACTTAAAAATGTGAATGCATAGTCAATACTAATCATATGTAAGCAATATAATGAAAATGTTCCTCCTGAAAGAAAGGATATATAACGCACGCAACTGGGCCATCGCATAAGAAAACCTGCCAACTGAGAGAGAAAAAAGAATAAGCCGGTGGAATATATGAAGTGCGATGATAAATATGAAAGTTGATTGAAGAATGAACAATAACCTGTGAATACCCATACTATCCCAAAAATTAATCTTGTGTAAGAAAAACGGAAGAATAGATTTTCAAGAATTCTATGACGAGCTAAAAACATACCAGCTACAAACTCAGGAAATCGACCAACACAGGAATGGTAAAAACTCACAAAGGCAAGCGGTTGAAAATTGAAATCAACAATAGACTCTTTTTGTAATATCATACAGATCCCAAAGACATGTGCTACTACCAAACTCCAGGTCAGAAGACTTCCCGTAGACCTTATACGCCGAAATGTTATGAATGCGAAGTAGTAAGTGAAAGCTAGGGCAAGATACCAATATTGAATAGTTGCTCTATCCCTTGGCAATTTATCATAAAATCCATCCAATAGTAAAAAAGAGTGCCAAAAATTGAAAGCCCAGGTTTTATCAACAAGGAATACTGTAAGAGTGCATATTAGGGCCATAAAAAATGAATATAGATATACTTTCTTAAAGCGGTTTAGCAAAAACAAATAGGCAGGTGTCTTATTGTAATTCTTTGATAAGCCATAGCCAGAAGTAATCAAAAAAAGGCCTATAACTGCGCATGAACCACTAAACAACTCCACTATAACGAAGAAGAAACTATGCTGTTTCAAATATGCTAAGATAGCTTTCAGGCCAAAATCATATGAAATATAAAATTGTGAACCATTTAGATGAAAATAAACAACACCGATGCTGGCTAAAAAGAATATAAGGGCCGTTGCAAAACGGCTTGATTTTTCGATATCTATATCCATTCGTGATAATTCTATATCATGCTTATATAAGCTTTGGTTCTTCAGCCAGATCTGCAGGTGGGTACTATATGGAAATATCACTCATTTTGTCGCCTCTTTTTGAACAACGGCTTGTTTCAAGGAGGTGAAGATCTGCTGTAACAAGCTGATAAATTGAGACCTTTGAATTTTCCACACAATGAGTAAAGTGCCCTTGAACTGACAATTTATGACAAAAAGTGTCGATTAATTTTTCAGTCTCAATTTATTTATATTTCAGATCTCAAATTTTGGGATATCTGGGCAAATTATTTCTAGCTACTCTCAACATTACAACAGAAAGCCCGCCTGCTAGCCACCAATAGTTGGTAACAAGAGAGTGAGAGAAAAAACCAACAATCAAACGAATATAGAGAAAAGCTATCACTGCAGATGCCATCCGGTCTAAAAATGAATTCTCTAAATTCACTTCTTTTAGGATCAATTTAGTTTCTTTTAAGTTCAGTAAGGTCTTGACAATTATACATATAAATAAACAAAATCCCATTATTCCCAATTCTGCCAATACCTCGGTATATAGACAATGAGTTGGAATCCATCTATTATATTCTCTGAAACTCTCAACAACGAAATTCCCAAGCCCAACACCCAGAATGGGGTGTTCCAAAAAAATCGCTATGGACCTCTTAATCAATGTCCACCGAGCGATCATAGAGCCATAATCATGGTAGTCGTCAAGTTCGGCTGTAAGATGCGATAAGTTTTCTGATGTAATAACTTGTGCGCTCATTTGTAAAGTCAGAAATCTGGCTTTTGTCTCAGCGGGCGCTAGTTGCCAAGCTATGGCTAAGGAGATCATAATAATTATTGACAAAAGCAATTTTCTCTTGCTTTGTAACCAGATCACAAAGACAAAAGCCATTACACCAACAAACCCCGTACGCGATTGAGTCAGCATGATTACCCTTAGACCGATTGCTATTAATAGTAGAAATGGTAATTTTCTCAGAATTGATTTTTCCTGAAGCATCAAATAATAAAAAAAAGGGAAAGTTGAAGATGTAATGGCACTGAGAGAGTTGGGATGTGCAAAGAGCCCTGTTACACCAGCAAGTCTCCACATATGATTATTATAGACAAAGCCTTTTCCTTGAAGTGAAAGCAAAAAAGGTTCAACGAATAATAGACATGCCATGGAGAGATAAATATAGATAAAGATTTTAAATTTTTTTTCAGAGGTAATTCCAGTAATGATCATTAGGTAAATCGTAAATACTTTAAATAACCTTATGAAAGTCTGATATGCATATGTTTTGTAGTAGGCCAGAGGTATTGTTATGACAGTTACCAACAGGAATACGCATGCTAAGATATTTAAAGAACTTTCATGTAAATTAATTTGACCTTTAAGGAATTCCAACGTAATCAGAATGAGCATTATTGAACCTACAAGCAACTCGATTCGTAAATGCCCTAAAAGAGGGAAACGTGCGCCTATCTGTGAATAGAAAATAATTGTATAGACCAGTAAACCTAAAAAAAGTATATCATATGTCTCAGCTTTTCGCTTTTCTGTTTGCATAGAGAGAGCGATTTTCATAGCCTATTTTTGATTTCTAAATTGCAAGGTGATTACACATCCTCAATTTCTTTGCTCTTGAGTATCTCTGTCAACAACAAAGACAGAGACCAAAAAAATCTTATCGTTTTTGTGGATCGTTTTTTAAAGGTTCCTGAAATGAAAGGTCAATATTTTACCTTGCAGATTGAGAATCTATATTTACCCGATTTTTCCCTTTTGATTTCTCTTACTAAATCGATATGGACCGTAACTTGCGGGCCAAAAACGCCCCTAAACTCATTAAGTAAGGCTATCCGAGATTTCTCGCTGTAGTCTTTGTTTGTCACTATGCTTAGATGAATTTTTTTCATATCTTCTTGGATAATCTGCATTTGGGTTAAGCCTGCTACCTTGGTAAGTGTCCGTTCAATTAATGAAATTCCAGCAACCAGACCCCCATCTTGTTTAACGAGAAAATCAGCAATTCTCCCTGTAACTTGTTGCATTAGGGGGAAGCCTCTCCCACATGAGCATAAATGATTAGCGGGTATCCCAATGTCTTCTATCCGGTATCGAATTAATGGCATTCCATAGTTTGTCAGGCTCGTGACCACAATTTCTCCCTCTTCTCCCGGCTTTGCAGCGGAACCGTCACCTTTGACAAACTCGATAAAAGCATTCAAAATATTAAGGTGCATACCCTCGTGTCTATCGCACTCACAGGCTATAAGACCCACCTCTTCACAACCATATAAGTTAATAACTTTAATTCCAAAAACATCTTCGATGACCGAGCGCTCTGATGGGATAAGCATCATGGATGTGGAAATGATTCCCTTTGGTTTTAAAATATCAATCTTATGTTTTCTTAAGAATTCAGCAAATATGAAAAGGGAATGAGCATGTCCATGTAGTAGTGCTGGTCTTACTTTCTCCCATTTTTTCACGAATTCAAGCATGGATGATTCATTAAGATCCATTGTATCTAACCATATAATGGGCTCAATGAGAGAATTCTTTAATCTTTCCTTTATAGTTATCGGTATTGGAGGGTTCCCCCATACACGGGCCATAGGCTCACCGATTTTCCAGCCTGCCCACCTAAAACACATATATGCTGCAGCAACCCCTCTCTCAAGTCGGTCACGATTGCTGTAAACGGTTAATGCTTTTCCTGTTGAACCACCTGTCTTAAACTTTATCTGGAGTTCCTTCCTATAGTTATTCGCAACTAATTGGTCCGACTCAGATTGAATTTTATTTTTTGTTAGTATGGGCAATTTTTGTAATTGAGAAAAATCGTTGAGTTTTTTGGGATCAAATCTTACTAGATCAAAAGTCCGTTTGTAGTAGTTGGTATTTTCATATGCATGAGACAAAATTTTTTTTAAATTTATCAACTGAAGCCTTTTTAGTTCCTTTTTGCTCCAATATTGCAGTTTTTCATAATTTTTTAAGTATGTTAGACGAAGATCTCTATTTTTATATAACCATAATGGATAAAAAAAATTTCTTTTCAATGCTGCGGCGATAGACACGTCGAAAATCTCTATTTTCAATTTAAGATTATTTTAGGGGCGCCTGTAGGTGGTAATAGGTTTTATACGTGAGGCTATCCTTAAAATTGTATCACTTAAAATATCTCTTAGTTTTGATTTTTCTTCTTGAGTAAGTATATTTAAAACAACTAACGTAGCAGAAAAGCTCAAGATAAGGCCTACTTTTAATGCTATGTCTATAAAAATAGAACTTGTGCTTATAAATGTGGATATCGCGAAAAAAAGGCATGCGAGGAAAAACATCTTAAGGACTCTAAAAAATTCAAATGGAATTGGATAGAGCCTATTCGATATAAGATAGAGCAGGATCGAGTGTATAGTTATTGCAATTAATGATGCAAAAACTGCCCCCCATATCCCGAAATTGGGTATCAATAGGAAATTTAAGCCCACGTTAATAAAAGAAGTGAGTCCGTTTATGTATGCATAGTACTGAGTTTTCTTTGACCATAAGATACCGAATTCGAAGTGGTACCGGAGCCCGAAAATCACCATGGTTAATACTACAAGAGGCACTAAAGGCCCGGCAGCATAAAATTTTGGGGTTGTCATGAGTCGTAAAATTTCAGGAACTAATAAAGAAAGGCTTAGGCCAATAAATACCATAATAAAAGTGTAGTAAGTAAATATTTTGTTTAAAATATGAGGCGTATTTTCAGGGTTCCTATTTATGATCTCAAAACGCCTAGGCCCGAATGCCATAAGAAACGATCTTGTGATAAGAGAATGGATTGCTGACCCGAGCTTTTGCGCCAAGGCATAGATTCCCGTGTCTCCCACCGATATAAAATAAAGTATGAAATAACGATCAGACTTATTAACAAGCCAGTTCAGAATACTCGCTGGAATCAACGGCAAGCCAAACTTAAGGAGGTCTCTTGCCAACTTTAAAGAAAAAACAAACCCTATTCTATAAATAATCCCTGTTGTGATAATTATTGAAAAGAGTGTTCTGGTGATTAAAGAACTGTAAAGAATGCCCAGTACACCCATGCGGAAATGGGCAATAAACAAGATATTCAAGAAAATTAATATACATAACCTCGAGACAGTTATCGAGATATAGATATAGGATTTTTTGATCAGCCTGAGATACATCACGCCAATATCGATCAGGCCTCCTAGCAACATACTAATAAAACTGATGGTAAAGAAATTTCCGTAAGATCTTGACTTCAGGCTAATTTCGGCAATAAAATCGGTAAAAGAAAATAAGAAAAAACTACATAAAATTGCTATTGAGGCATAGACAACATAGCTTGTTGATACAACTATGTTTCTATTATTTAAATCCTTTTCGTCATAATAAAATCGAGACATGGAGCGAATTATACCAAGGCTAACAACCAAAGCAATAGTCCCTGTTGTAATATCAATTAGTTCTAAAATGCCGTAATCTTTGGGTGTTAAATACCGTGTATAAAGTGGAAGAAGAAGAAAAGCAACCAGCCTAGAAGTAACAGTTCCCAGGCCATAAATGCTGGAATGAGTTAATAGGAATTTAATTTCTTTTGAAATCATTTACGTTTTTCTAATAAGCAAAGCATGTATTTGTAAGGTAATACATAAATTAATGAATTATTCAGAAACCATAAGAATCTATTTTAGTAGAAACCTTGTTCTAATAAATGATGGATATGGATTAATCCAACTATATTTTCTTCATGATTGACTACGATTAGCGAAGTTATCTTGTTGTTTTGCATTTTCTTTAAAGCCTCCATTGCTAATGCGTCAGGGTAAATTTTTTTGGGATTTTTCATGTAAATTTTTTCAAGTTTAATTTTACTAACGTTGTTATATTTTTCAAGGGTACGCCTGAGGTCCCCATCTGTGAGAATACCAACACACTTCGAATTTTCATTAACAATAAGAGTAACCCCCTGTCTGCCCTTTGTCATCATAGCCAAGGCCTCTTTGAATGAGTCTTTTTCATTATTAATAGGAAGATTATCGGTTATCATGATATCGGAAACCTTTGTTAATAGGCGTTTGCCTAATACCCCGCCGGGATGACGCATGGCAAACTGTTCCTCTCTGAACCCCTTCAATACGAGGAGACAAATCGCTATTGCATCGCCATATGCCAGTGTAACTGTAGTACTGTTTGTAGGTGCGAGGTTGAAA
>Ga0114922_10005807_pt1 | contig 11356 bp, 10 predicted proteins | sample AartaG_FD_100975 | JGI IMG/M metagenome (GOLD analysis project Ga0114922, IMG submission 100975) | Deep subsurface microbial communities from Aarhus Bay to uncover new lineages of life (NeLLi) - Aarhus_00045 metaG | ecosystem: Environmental > Aquatic > Marine > Oceanic > Sediment | place...
CTTATTTGTTAACCCTATTTTTTTAATATGAAACAGTAGAGTGAGTTTTTTATCCAAGATAAAAAGAAAAAAAAGTTTAGTTTTACTTATTTTTTAAATATTCCCTTGTTATATTGTTCCCTCTTTACTATATCAATCTCATAATATTGGTCTGTATTATCCTTATATTATTCGAATTTTTGAATTATTCTTCTCGTTTTCTATTTAAATATAAGATTAAATAGGTTTGATTAGTTGTGATCACAATTAGAAATAAAATCTGTTTCTTGGGTAACAGCGGTGTAGGAAAATCTTCTTTAGTATCTTTATTACAGGGAAGATCTGTGGATGAATCAGAGGAGAGATCACCTACAGTAGGATTAGAAATTGAAACCACCTTTTTAGATCAATTAGGAAAGTATGCTATTTGGGATTTTGGTGGTCAAAAGAGGTATCAATTCATGTGGCAAGATTTTTTAAAAGGTGCGGGATTAGCCATTTTAGTAACTGATTCTACTGAGGATGATATTTCTAAATCAAAAGAAATGTATGAAAGATTGTCTCGTTCTATAGGATCAAAAATCATCGCTATTGCAAATAAACAAGACATCCCAGGTGCTTTGAGTGCGAAAGACATTCAGAAGAAACTTGGAGGCATAAAAACCTATGGAATGAGTGCCATTCATAAAGAATTGCGTGATAGAATGAAACAAATCTTAGAATATGAAATTAGCAATGAATGATATTAGAAAATTTTTCCTATAATATGCGCGAGCCTTACTGATTCAGGGAGTTTCGAATCAATACAGATTTTTTCCAATAACATTTCTACTTCTGCCTTGTTAATGCCTTTAGAATGGAAGTAAATCTTTTTAATTCCACCAGCAGTTTTTATATTGGTTTCATATAAATTTCCCGCAGTAATTATTTTTTGTAATTTTCCCTTGAAATTATTTGGAAACTTATTAATTACTGTATTTTTAATTAACTCTAGATCCACTTCTCGTTCAGTTATCGCAATAATCGGTTTTTTAGTTCTATTATAGATCTCATCCAAATCAACAATATTAAATCCCCCAAATGTAATTGTATCTGTTAGAATATATTGGATATGATTTAGGTTTAATTTAACGAGCTCTATTAGTGCTTCGGTGGCATCGTCTCCATCAATTAAAATCTCTTTTTTGACTGCATTTACCATCCTCGTTCCTTGGCAGACAACGCCTATTAACTGAGTTTTCTGATTAGATGATTTTAACTCAAATTTGGAGTCATCAAATCCAATCGTTATAGGATTGTCTTTCATAATTTATTTTTCAGGTAGATATTTTATTGCGTGAATTAATAATTTTGTAAACGCTTGTGTTGCAAATTTTAATTCTTGAGATTTATTACGGAGATCTCCTTTCAAATTATTTTTTAAAATATCAATTATATCGGATAAAGTCATTTTATTGCTAAGCCATACATAAGCCATAATGGCTTCAACGGTATCGGCAAGATCATGAGCATCTCCTCTATTTTTGGCAAATTCTTTCATATTGGCATTTTTTAAAGCATTAGAAAGAATGGTTCTATTAACTTTTAAACCTGTTCTAACAATTTTTTTATTTGTACTGTTATTTGTTAAAAAAATTGATTTAGCAACAGAATACGCTAAATTAACAACTCCATCACCGATTTTGGCCAAACCCTTATCGGTTCCAATAATTTTTTGAGAACTAATTTGATTAAGATCTCTAATTAAATACTCATAATCCATTATGATATGTAGAATTGTATATTCTTATATATTTTTCATAAAAAGAGCAAACGTGGAAATGATATGAGAATTATTTGAAAAGATTTTGGACTTCTAGCACATCTTCTCTTAATGATTCGATTCCTTTAAACAAAATATCTTTAATTTTGTATTTTTTATTTTCAAGGCGAATAAATATTTTGGAAGGTTCAATACGGATGTCTTTATATGCTGCTACGTTCACACCTTCTATATTCAATAAATGTCTGATAAAGGTATTACAAAAACCATGCGATTGTCCAATAATTTCTAATTCATAATCAGTTTCTAAAGTTTTTCTAATCAAATTTAATTTTAAATAGTTATAATCCTGGATTTCAGGCAGATCCTCATCTTCTAATTCATCTTCATCTTCATCATCAACTTCATCTTCTGCTAATTCAGCATCTAAATCGGTATCCTTCACTTTATCTTGAGTTTTAGAAGTTACTTCAGGATAGACACTTTCAAATTTGTCATCCTCTAAATCACTAAGATCTTCTTCTAAATCTTCATCGGGTTCAACACTCTTCTTCTTTGCCATTATTTCTAACTCCAAAATATTTAGAATATTTAATTTTAATGAAATATGAAATAAATTTTTTATGGTTTATTTCCTTAAAAATTAAAGGAAGATTATTTCAAATATATCTCTGCTAAATCTCTTAATCTTTCACCTGCTAGATATTGAAGATCTCTAGAGCCATGTAAAGTAACTTTGATGGATTTTCCCTGACAGGAAACGTTTAAGTTAAGATAATTTATTTTCTTTTGTATACTTTCTAGAAATTTAATTAAGTTCTCTAACTTACCACTATTATTATAAAAGTGTAATACTTTTTTTCCTTTTCGCAATAAATACAACTCTATTATTAGTCATAAGGTAAAATTATGATTTTTGCACTTTTTTAAAAGGGTATATAGAATTAGAATCTCAAATTGTTGGATACGTTTCCATAATCACTTGCTATTTTTCTATATTCGATATTACCACAGAGAGAGCATATTAACTTGTCAAAACGGTCTCTGCTTTTTTCAAGAGGAGTTCCACAGATGGAACAATCGGCATGGATCACACCAAGATTACTTCCAGAAGTACTTAATTTGTATTCAGTACCATTTTGTTCTATGACTTTAGCTCTTACAATGTCAGTTATTTGAAATGCTTCAATAATTTTTTCAACATATTTATTAGAAATTTGAGAGATGTGAATATTTCCAAGGTAAGATGAATTAAAATGAATTTTTTGATTAATGGAATAGAAATGCATGCCTATTGAAAATTTTCTTAAAAATGCAACTGTACCAATAACAATATCTCCTATTTTAACTGTCTTTCTGTCCTTTTCATTATGTGTAATTACTTCAATTTTACGTTTATCATCAATCGAGACTGTTCCTGTTTTAGTAGCGTGAATTTTGCCGGCTTTAACGAAAGTAGTTTGTTCATCAGGTAAAAATTCTTCTACGACGCCCAAAAATTGCCCCGTAATTACAACATCTTTATTTTTAACTGTTTCTTTCATAAGAAATTATCATGTTTTATCAAGATTATATAAATAAATATAATTTAATAACTTAAATAAATTTAAGCATAATTAATAATAAATACGCGGATATTTTAGACAACAAGAATGAAAAAAAAAGAAATCGTGTCAATAATTCAAAATACTGCTACATTTTCTAATCCTAAAATTGAATTAGAGCAATATTGTATTGACGCTTCAAGCGCGGTGGATCTTATATATTTTGCAGGTCTTGAATTTGACGATATCAAAAATCGGTTGATCTTTGATTTTGGGGCAGGAACAGGAAGATTATCTATCATTAGTGCCTATTTCAAGGCAACTTATGTTCTAAGCGTAGATATTGATTGGTCAGCATTAAAAATCTTAAATGAAAATATCCTAAGTCTCGATTTAAATCATCTTATCTTTCCAATCTGCTCTGATATCGATAAATTCGAGATTTCAAATTCTATCTTACCAAGAAACCTAAAAATCACAACTATTATGAATCCCCCATTCGGCGTTCAAAAAAAGGCTGCAGATAGAGTGTTTTTAGAAAAGGCTTTTAATATATCAGATGTAGTATATTCAGTTCATTTAGCTAATGTAAATGTCTCCAAATTCATATCAAATTATATTAAAAAGTTTAACTGGAAAATTGATTATGTTTATCCATTTAATATGATATTAGAGAGAACTTTTCCATTTCATTCTAAAAGGAGAAAAAATATTAATGTAGAAATTTACAGGTTTATTAAAATTTGATAGGATTATAAATAATTTTATTGATAATTTCTCCATGAATCAAAATTTGTTGGATAATTAGCTTTATCTCCTAAAATTTCTTCTATTCGTAGTAGTTGATTATATTTACAATTTCGTTCAGATCTCGCTACTGCCCCAGTCTTTAATTGACCAGAACATAAACCTACTGCTAAATCTGCTATAAAAGAATCACACGTTTCACCAGATCGATGTGATACCATCACATTAAACCCATTTTTAAAAGACATCTTAGCGGCTTCTATGGCTTCAGAAAGCGAACCAATTTGATTTACTTTTAATAGTAATGCGTTTCCTGCCTTTTCTTTAATTGCTCTTTCGAGTATTTTAATATTGGTAACTGTTAAGTCGTCATCAACAATTTGAATTGATTTATCAATTTTAGCAGTTAAATTTGAAAAACTTCTAAAATCTTTTTCATCAAATGGGTCTTCTATGGATTTTATCGGGTAATCATGAGTTAAATCAACATAGTATTTTAGTAATTCTTCTTCAGATAGCTTCCTCCCGTCAATATTATACATGCCTTCATCATAAAATTCACTAGCTGCGGCATCCATGCCCACAACAAAATCAGTTCCCATCAAAAATCCAGCTTCTTCAATAGCTTCAATTATTATATCTAATGCTTCATGAGTTTTATTAAAATTAGGTGCGAAACCCCCCTCATCCCCAACATTAATGGCAGAAGGCCCATATTTTTTTTTTAAAAGAATTTTTAGATTTTGGTAGACTTCCGAGTTATTTTGTATTGCATGAGAGAATGAAGATGCTCCTATGGGTAATATCATAAATTCTTGTATAGCTAAATTATTCCCTCCATGTTCTCCTCCATTTATAATATTGCAGCAAGGTAATGGTAATAAATATGTCTCTCTCGTCTTATTATAAGCTATTTCATATAAATATTGGAAAAGAGGTTTTTCAGATAAAATAGCGGCTAATTTAGCCACTGCGAGGGAAACGCTCAATATAGCATTAGCCCCTAATTCACTTTTGTTTTCAGTACCGTCAATGGCTAACATCTCTTCATCTATTTTAGTTTGCTCTCGAACGTCAAAACCTATTAATTTCTTAGCTAATATCTCATTCACATTGGCTACTGCTTTGGAAACATGTTTTCCCATGAATGCATTTCCACCATCTCTTAACTCTAAAGCTTCTGATACTCCAGTAGATGCTCCTGATGGAACAGCTGCTCTCGCAAAAATTTTATCTGAATAAATGTCAGTTTCAACAGTAGGATTTCCTCTTGAATCTAATATCCACCGAGATTTAATCTTTGTAATATTAAAATTAGTCATATATAAGTTTCCAATTATTTTTTAAAAACATTTTATTATTATGAATTAAGAAGATTTAATTCTTAATTGTTTTTTTTATAAATGATTAAAAATCTTTAAAAAAATTTGAAGAAATATGTCCATTGAAAACCTTCCTTGGGTGGAAAAATATCGTCCACGTGTACTAAATGATGTAGTAAATCAAAAAGGTATTATTAAACGACTGAAAATTTTTGTTAAAGACAAATCTATGCCTCATTTAATTTTTGCAGGTCCTGCAGGAACTGGGAAAACGACTTCTGCCCTTTGTATGGTAAGAGAATTATATGGCAGAAAAATGGCAACGAATATAAATTATTTAGAGTTAAATGCGAGCGATGCAAGAGGTATTGATGTTATAAGGACATATATTAAGGATTTTGCTAAAGCTCGACCCCCTGTTGATGTTCCTTTCAAAATTTTAATACTAGATGAGGCCGATAATATGACAGCCCCAGCTCAGCAAGCGTTAAGACGGACTATGGAAAAATATACGAAGAATTGTCGTATGATTTTAATTTGTAATTATTCTAATAAAATAATCCCCCCGATTCAATCGAGATGTGTTGTTTTTAGATTTTCTTATCTAAACAATGACGATATTAAAGAAAGGATAAACTATATTATGAAATTAGAGAGTCTCAATTTAGTACCCAATGGGTTAAATGCATTAGTAGACATTTCTAGAGGAGATTGTAGAAGGGCAATTAATTACCTACAATCCTGTGGAACAATTTCTAAGAAGATTGATCAAGAAATTGTGTTTCGCGTTGCTGGAGAAGTACCACCTGATAAAATTAAAGAAATTTTAAAAACAGCTATTAATGGACAACTTCAGTTGTCAATCAAACTATTAAATGACCTAATTAAGGACTATGGGCTTTCAGGTCGAAATATTATTAGAAATATTCATAGGGAATTGTATAATCTGGATATTTCTGAAGATTTAAAAATTGAAATTTCAAAACTTCTTGCAGAATTTGAATATCGTTTAAGTCAAGGAGGAACAGAAGAGATTCAATTACAGGCGTTACTGGCTAAAATTGTTTTGTTGGAGGATTTTGAATAGTTGTTGTTTGTGAGCATATCTATTTTCTTGAATTAAAAAATAATGATTTAATCTTTCTTTGGATTTTAAATCAATTTTAAATTTTATATTATCATCGTATTTAATATCCCACAGAATTAAACCTTTAGGATCCGCTGGTTGATATGACATCTCTATAGAATCATCAAATAATTTCAGAAACTGTTCATAATTAATATCACCTATTCCTAATTCTAAAATTTTCCTTACCATTCTTCTAACCTGTTGTCTTAAAAAAGCTCTACTCTTAAAATCAAACACTATATAGTCATTAAGTATTGAAAGCTTCACACTATCCATATCTCTTATAATTTTATTTTCAATATTTTCAATTTTCGCAAAGTTTTTAAAATTGTGTTTACCTTCTAATTTCTTACAAGCTTTATGCATTAAATTAATGTCAATGCTCTTTTTTTTTTTAAGAAAGGTAAGAGTTTGTGGTACAATATATTTATAATGGCGATAAACCGCATTAAATCGGGAATAGAAATTTTGTGGAACTTCCGTATAAGCCCATAGCCCTATTTCATTAGGTAATACTCGATTAATTTCCATTAAAATTGGTAGCTTTAAAGTATTAAAGGCGAAAGCACTTCCCTTAGCTGAAACGAATCTATCGGTTCTACTAGCAAATTCTATTTTTGATCTTTTCACGTTTTCAATATATTTCGTTTCCTTTAAAGTATTCAATAAACATCCTTCAACTGTTAAAAGATCCTTTTGTCTTTGAGAACCAAAGAATTTTTTGGAACCCTTATAATAAAATTTAAAAAGATATCTTTTCACATCTGATGTATTTTCAATCATTATTCTAAATTCTATTTTCTGTCACTATTAAAAGATATAATAAAGAGTCAAATACCTCTTAATAATACCTAATTTAAAAGATACTTCTTTTAAAAGAAATATTACACTATAATTGTAATTATTAAATTAATAGAAAATAATTGCTTAAAGTTTGCTAATTTTGTTAAAATTTAACATAAGAATAATATTTTAATGAGAAGAAATTTTTTATATTCTAAATTGAAATATATTATTTCGAAGATCATAGCAAACAGTTTTTTAAATAATGGTTAAAATTGGGACAGCTATTAGAAATTTGTGGGATCGCATTCGAGCTTCAGTAAGCCTAAAAGCTCAAAATGGGGTGTTTTTTTTTGCGTTAACTTTAGTTGTAATTTTAGCCATAATGATTAGATTAACTCCACTTTTAAGAGGTCCTTTGCTAATTAAAGCATTTGACCCTTGGATACAATACTATAATGCAAAATATATTTCAGAGCATAGTCTATATGAATATTTTACATGGACAGATAAAAAGAGTTGGTATCCAGAAGGTATTGACAGATCTGGACTTAGACCTGGTTTGCCATTTACTGCGGTGGCAATCTATCTAATCTTAAATTTTATAGGAATTCCAGTTACGATATATGAAGTTTGTTATTATTTTCCTGCATTCATGGGAGGCTTAACTGTATTAGCAGCTTATTTCTTAGGAAAAGAAGTATATGATCGAAATTGTGGGCTTTTTACCGCATTTTTCCTAGCACTAAATACAGGACATATGCAAAGAACGATGGCGGGATTCTTTGATAATGAAACTATTGGAGTTTTTGCCACATTAATGTGCCTAACCTTTTTCTTAAAGGCTTTGCGAACGGGTAAATTCATGCATTCCATAATTGGGGGAATATTTTTAGGTTATTTGGCCCTGAGTTGGGGTGGTTATCAATACATTTTTTATATGCTGCCTATTGTTTGCCTCATTTTAATTCTAATGAATAAGTATAATGAAAATATACTTATATCTTACACAGGGGTAATAGGAACTGGTTTTCTCATATATTCATTATGGATTAGTTTTAATTCCAATGAATTTATTACTTCTTTAAGTGAGGGAGGAATTTTTTTCACAATTCTTCTTCTTACTCTATTTCATTTATTTTATATAAAAAGAAAAGATTATCCAAGATTTTATGAAATTTTTTTGAATACATTAAAATGGGTTATGATTCCTGCAATAATTACCGTTGCTGTAATCATATGGGAAAAGCCTGATTGGTTACCATTAGGGATTGGCGGGAGATTGCATAGCGTTCTTAGCCCTTTAGCTCGTGAGCAAATGGCTGTGGTTTCCTCAGTTGCAGAGCATGCTCCTAGCGCATGGTCCATTTTTTATTATAACACTTTAATTCCTTTATTACTGCTACCTCTAGGCATCTTCTTCTGTTTTAAACGGCTACAAGCCGCAGACCTATTACTAATGGTATTTCTATTAACCTTATTTTATTTTACAGGGAGTATGATCCGAATTATATTATTATTTGCTCCCGCAGCAGCATTAGTAGGTTCCTATGGATTAGTTAATGTTTTGAAGATTTATGGTAGTTTTACTAGTAAACAACGGATTTCTCCAAGTAGAAAAAGAAGACGACAATTAAGAAGAACTGTGAGTAACTCTGAGGTTTTCACGGTATATTTACTTGTCGGGTTTCTTTGTACTGCTCAAATTTTTCACGCTACAGATATATCGATGAATCAATTATCTTATAGTCAAATGGTTGCGGGAGGAGAATTCCATGATTGGGAAGAATCATTAGTTTGGATGAAAAATAATGTTGATGGAACAGATGTTGTTGTGAGTTGGTGGGATTATGGATATTGGTTGACACCCGTAGGAAATGTCACGACTGTAAATGATAACAATACGCACGATGGAAAGCGTATGGGGCTAACAGGAATGGCTCTGATGCAAACTGATGAAATATATAGTGCTAAAATATTCCGAGAGCTAGAAGCGGATTACGTCTTAGTTTACTTTGGATTTTTACTCAATGGCTTTGGAGGTGATGAGGGAAAATGGCCTTGGATGATCAGAATTTGCAATGAACACTACGAAGAATACATAGATGATGGATTAGAAGAAGATAATTGGGGTCAAGGGGAAGTCTTTAATGAAGATGATTTCATAAATGAAACTAGCGGATTATATAGGGAAGATTGGTTTGATTCCCAATTAGTTAAGTTAATGTTCTATGATGAACCTACAAGTCCAAGTGGTATTAATCCTAATACCGATTATTTAAGATGGTATTATGCATCTCAAATTGGCGGCAATCCAAGTGCAAGCATTTCTGCTAGAGAAGATGACGAGGGAGATGAATGGAGTGACCACATACCATCAGACGGACAATACGATTTCAAGGTGTTTAAGCCTGAATATTTCTCGAAGAATGGATTAGTAAAATTATATAAGATAGATTATACCGCTTTGGACTCAAGCTTTTCAATACAAAATCCTAACGTCTACGATACAGGCTACGCTTCATGTCAATTAAAAAATACAGGTATCACGGATTTAACAATTAAAAATGTAACAATTAATGGTATAAATTATGATTATATAACAGGTAAAGGCGGTAATGAACTGAATGCTGGTCAAGAGGATGTAGTGTGGGTTGATCTTCGTGGTGGTGCTGGTGCCCCTTATCAAAAAGATGATGTTGTAAATATTGACGTAATTGCCGAAGCTGATGCTCAAGCAGGTTCTAAGTATGAGTTTACAGAAAGTACGAATAATTTTTTCGTAACGGAAGCCATAAAGGGAGAGATAAAAATCAATAGAAAAAATAGTAAAGCAGTTTTAAACGGTACCCAAGTAGACGTTACACTAGAAGTTGAAAACATAGGAAATATCATTGAAAATCTAGATCAATTTTATGTTAATACAAATGATAACACTTTTAATAGTGATAAATCACAGTACCTAGAAGGGTCTTCAGTTATAAAACCAGGAGAAACGACAACTGTTCAGTTGTTTGATGCTCCGGCCGAATTTTACTCTGCAGCAGGGTTAATTGGTAATAAAATTGGAGTAAATACTTCATCAGGATTATTTGATGAAACCTTATTTTCAATTAACTCAGAAAATCTAAAATTATCAATTTTGAGTGAGGTCAGAACATTGTCACCAGAGGTGATAGCAATAAATAGCAATGAAACTTATAGAAACCAAATTCCAATTGATTTATCAGGTGCAGATACATATGCCTATCATAAAGGTACTATTAGAATTGAAGTAGAGAATACAGGAGAATCTATTATGGGGCTTTCCTCAGTTTATGTCGCTAAAGCAGATTCTGTCAAAAATGGGAATATTTATAATTTAACAGAAGATAATCTTATAGATCCTATTTATTGGAAAACGAAAAATGATGAATCAGTTCTATTTCCGGGAGCCCAAGATACAATTATAATAGATACATCGAGCCTTGGTCTAGATATTGACGTAAATGATGAGCTTGCAATTGCTGTTAAAGCGAACGGTTTTGAAACTGGTAATCCAATAGCTTCTGATATAGGTATAGTCCATGCTATAAATACCACAAGCGATGTTCGAATCCTAAAGCAAGTTGATCAAACCATATCGTCTTATATATTAGCAAACGAGACAGGAGTCATGTTATTAAAAAATACAGGTAATGCTTCAATAGATTTAGCTAATACCAAAATAACTATCAATGATACTGTGACTTTAGACACAGATGACTTTAATTTTGAATTCGGGGATGAAGATGAAGATTTAGCTGTTCAAGACTGTGCGTTGATATCTTTTGATTTTAATAATTTAGGTCTCCAGTTTAATAAATCTAATGATGCTAAAGTAAACATTACCATTGATTCGATGTTTGAACTCGTACAAATATTTAACGTCCTTGAAAACTCACCGAATGATCCAAATTATTACGATATTAAAATAAATGAAACAAATACTCTTGTTCCTATTCCTGGTGGTGATTTGGAAATACGAATTGATAATCTAGGAAAAACCTTTGTGACTTTAGATTCTGTATATATAAACGGTACATATATACCTTTTTCAGCTTTTGGCGTA
>Ga0114922_10005808_pt1 | contig 11355 bp, 8 predicted proteins | sample AartaG_FD_100975 | JGI IMG/M metagenome (GOLD analysis project Ga0114922, IMG submission 100975) | Deep subsurface microbial communities from Aarhus Bay to uncover new lineages of life (NeLLi) - Aarhus_00045 metaG | ecosystem: Environmental > Aquatic > Marine > Oceanic > Sediment | place: Aarhus...
CGATTGATCGGAATTTACGTTGCTATAGCTTCGAGTCGGCGGAATGAAGCTATACCCCGCCTTGTTCGGGCTAACCGTGCCCGAGAAACCGGAATTAACTGTCGCACTGTAATACCCGCTGCCGTTGGTCGTGGGAGTACCGGGAAGGCCGCTGACGGTTACCCCGCTCAGGCCGCTGCCGCCCGAGGTCCTGACATAACCCGAAATAACATACGTAGATGTAGAAGTGGGAGTTCCGATGTAATTTTGATTACTCCGGTCGGAAATCACGTTGCTATAGGTTAAAAAAGGCGGATTGTTGAAGTCATAGCCTGTTTTACTCGGAGTCACCGTACCCGACCATCCATGATCGACGGTTGCCGTATAAAATCCACTGGCGTCGGTTGTCGCACCACCGGGTAAACCACCCATTGTAACTCCATCGATAAAAGCACCGCCTGAGGTCTGCACATATCCGGAAATGATGTAGGTTTTCAACGTGGCTGTATAATCCTGGTTCGATTGATCGGAGGATACATTACTGTAGGGCCGCGATGGGGGATCGAATTGATACCCAGCTAATGTTGGAGTAACCGTACCGCTCCAACCCTGACCGACCGTAGCCGTATAAGAGCCGTTTCCCGCCGCCACCGGATTACCCGGCAGGCCATTCATTACCGCTCCGCCAATACCGGCATTTCCGGATATGGTGTAAGTTTGGATTGTGCCCGTATAGTTCTGATTAAACTGATTGGAATTTACGTTGCTGTAGGCTTTTGAAGAGGGACTGAATGAATAACCCAATTTGGTGGGTGTCACCGTACCCGAGAAGCCTTCGGTTACGATCGCACTGTAATATCCGCCGGCACTGGTCTGGGGATTTCCGGGAAGACCGCTCATCGTCACCCCGCTAATCCCGGCGCCGCCCCCAGTTCGAACATAACCGGAAATCGTATGGGTAGGCGTTCCCGTAAAGTCCTGATTAGGCTGATCGGAACTCACGTTGCTGAAGACTCTGGTAGGCGGACTGAATGAAAAGCCCGCCTTAGAGGGCGTCACGGTGCCGGACCAGCCGGAACTCACCAACACCGAATAAAATCCCGTACCGCTGGTCGAGGGATTTCCGGGCAGGCCACTCATCGTTACCCCGCTAATGGGGCTGCCTCCTGACGTCTTCACCTCCCCCGAAATCAATCGTGGCACTGCCGGGGCGATTTGAGCGATGATAGGATCTTCTGCAACGCCATCGGAGAAAATCCCATTAAACGATTTTGTACCCGATTCACCGGCTGGAGGTACCGCATTATAACTTAAGGTTCGAGTTGTATCATCAAAGAATAACCCCCATTTTACCTTTCTATTACCATCATCCCAACTGCCCCCTTCGTTGATATTACTCACATCCCAACCGGAAGGAGGAGTATCTTCAACGGCGTAAACACCCGTTCCTCCGGCCGGTATGATATCAATGTAAACCGTTACGGTTTGCTCGGGAGTATAATGATCCGGATTGAAGTAGCGGGTAATGGTCGCCGATGTACCGTCGAGAGCGAAATGCATGGACCTGCTTTCCAGCATCGCAAAACTGAATTGCGGACTATTGTCGCCTAGCTCCCAGCACAACGGAGGATCTTTTAGTGAATCATAGTGGTATAATTCGCCGCCTTTCCATAAATACCCGGCGCGAGTCAGGTAATTTATGGGAATCGGATTGGGTCCCACAGGCCATTCCTGACCGGTTTTCCAGGAAGAACCATACGCCGTTATTTCACTGATGATCATTCTCATGTCAATGCCCGGATAGTCCGCCGGATGGTTATTCGAGACGATCATAGCGCTTTTACTGGCTTGGTCTGTGCCCCCATAGACGCCCATATTGATCCGGCCTCCGTTCGGGGACGGTTCGACGGACCATGCGCTCGCCGAATCGCCACGGTCGATAACCGGACTTGTCACGGCGTCCAGTACCCATGTTTGCGTTACAGGATTCCATCGGCCGGCCGTTGACTTCAGGTGAAAATCACCAACGTCCGGATCAGAAAATAGTGGATCCGAATCCAGATTCCCCGTCCCCTCCCAACCGCCTTGCACATCGGAGTAATTCACCATGGGAACACTATGATCATCATAGTTGCACATCGCAGCACCCGTCGGTGCCGTATTGCCCCAAAGAATACAATTGGTGATGACCGGGTAACTGTCCCCTTGGTTATATATGCCGCCGCCATATTGACTCGCAGTGTTACTGTTCAATGTACAATTCGTCAAGTGCGAGCCGCCGTTGTAGTTATACATTGCCCCGCCGGTGTTGGCGCTGTTGCCATTGAATATACAGTTCGTCACCACTGAATTGCTGCTGTTGTTGTAGATCCCGCCTCCGCTTACAGACGCTATATTCCCCGTGAACGTACATCGGGTCACTATTGGACTACTATCCCCCCAGTTGGTCATCCCGCCGCCGTTACTGGTTGCATTATTGCTGAAGATACAGTCGGTCACTGTCGGATCGCAGTGAATGTAGTTATCGATCCCACCGCCGTCGAAACTTGTATTACCGCTGAAGGTACAAGAGGTCACTACCGGGCTGCAATAAGAGTCGTTTTCCATCCCGCCGCCATATTCGTCAGCGTTATTGTCGCTGAATATGCAAAGGGTAACGGTCGGATTACTGAAGTAGAAATTGTACATCCCGCCACCATAGGCAATGGCCGTGTTTTTTGTAATACTACAGTTGGTTATCGTCGGGCTGCCGTAGTCGATGAAAATCCCTGCCCCCTGGTTGTTAAATCCAGTACCATCCGCGTTACCTCCAGTTATGGTAAGCCCGTCCAGTACGACAGTTTCTTCCGTATTGTTGCCGGTTACCACGTGATAGCTGTTTTCAGAATTATTGGCAAAATCCGGCCCGTCATTAGCAGCCAGATCGCCGCTGAGGATGCTAAGATACGTATCCGGATTTCGCTCGTCAGGATTGGTTTCCCCAACGCCGGCATAACCGCCGTATAACGCCACCCCATTTACTAACTGAAAGGTCGCCATTCGATCCGTAAGAGTGACATTCCCCCCTTCATCCTTATCGGACGTGTAGGTCCCTGCAGCTACACGGATCGTATCGCCATCGGTCAGAGTAGAATCATATAAGGCATCCTGGAGATACTTATAGGCCGTCTCCCAGCTTCTGCCGTCGCCTCCTAATGCCGCGTCATCATCCACGTAAAATACCCCCCCTGCCGCTCCGCACACACCAAACGCACCTGACAGTGCGATCAGCAAGCCAATGAACAGGCGCCTCTCAGTTCGCAACTTGCTTCTTTGCGTAATCATACCCTAACTAAATCGGCAAAAATCGAACGTGTATAAATGAAAACATTCCGTTTATATTATAACACTACAAGCACAAAAAATCAACTCAAAATCAATGGTATAAACACAACGAAATCCTACCGATCAAATCTGTTTTCTTTGAAAATACGTTGGATTTCTTTATCTAGTTAACTTGCGAATGTTTCTTTACCGGAGGATATGGAATCGTTTCGGAAAATGTCACAATAAAATTGTTATCGGAACTACTGCCAATGTAATACGTGTGCCTGTAACGATTATGCAGTATGTTTTGCATAGGCAATACGAAGAATTTAGAAAATGTAGAGAATACATATCCTATTTCATGGCAAAATTCATGTTTTAATTTTATGTTTCTCATAGTCAAATAATATGTAGGAGGCAAAATATGATTCATGAGGAAACCATTACTTTTGAAAGAACAGTGGGGCATGAGATGGCGACACATACGCAGCAGCTTCCGATGATATCTTCTACATGCAGCAAAGGGAAAAGTCGTCGAATGAAATTACTGGAGCGGCAGGGCTGCTTTCGAAACGGCGCCAAAACCGTCGCCATCCAAAGAGCTTCTACTGCCGAAGACTTGTACGATGCTTACAAACTCGTGTACGACTGCTTTGTGGAAAAAGGATATATCTTTCCGAATCCGTCGCGATTGCGTATGAGACCGTATGAGGCTCTGCCTGAAACTGCCACCTTTGTCGCCAAGGCCGATAATGTTATTGTGGGAGTAACAAGTATCGTCGTTGACACACCGGGGCTGGGACTGCCTTCGGAAAAACCCTATCCGCAAGAAGTCGAATCGCTTCGTCATACTGCCCATAAATTATGTGAAATTACAAATTTAGCTATCGCCCCTGACTATCGCCGAACCAATATACTGACGGAGCTGATCCGGTGTTACATCGCCCATTTTCTGGCCATTGGCTGTGATTATGCCATTGCCTCCATCAGCCCGGGGCACAGAGCTTTTTATGAATTATTGGGCTTTGACACCATCGGGGAGAGAACAAGTTATTCGCAGGATTTTGATGACCCTGTGATTCTCGTTCGGCTGTCACTGGATTCCCTCATGGAACGATTCGAACAGGTTCAAGACGGCGTTGAGGACGACTGGGCGGTCCTAAAAAATTACTATATGGACAGTAGCCCCTACCATTCCCAGATGGCCGGATGGACCGACGACGCGCGTAACTCTTTTGCTGATCCAGTGTTCCTGCGACAGCTCTTTGTCGAACACAGTAATCTTCTTAGGGATTGCAATAGCAGCGAACTCGAAGTTATCCGTCAGTATTGGGGAGAAGATCTGTTCCTGAACGCCTTGGGGCATAATATTCTCTATGATGGATTCTTACCCTGCGAACTTTAAAGGAAAATTTAAATATTTTTTTGTTGATTCTTCGATATATGGAGGGATATATATGAATCCTGCGTCCGATAACTTACAGGGGGAGAATGCTTTAACAGCAGACAAAACCTTGACAGCAATCCAGACAAAACCTGAATGCAATCAGACAGGTAGGCCCAAAAGCAAAAGCCGCCGCTGGAGGCTGATGGAAAGAAGGGGTTATTTTGGACCGCCTCCTGAAGGAATCCTGATCTACCGAGCTACAACGCTGGAAGATCTATGCGGTGCTTTTCAACTCGTACACGACAGCTTTGTCGAACAAGAATATCTCTCACCTCACCATTCGGGTTTGCGGGTGCGTGTATTTGAAACCCTTCCTGAGACAGCCACTTTTATTGCCAAAGTAGACGAAAGGATCGTCGGTGCGACAAGCTTAGTGCCTGACACACCGGAATTCGGTTTACCTTTGGAAAGGGCTTTTCGCGATGAGGTTGATTCCCTGCGGTGCAGGCAGCGCAAATTATCCGAGGGTACCAATTGGGTTATTGACCCTGAATATCGCCATACCAGCATATTGACCGAGTTAATGCGCTGTTGCTGGGCGCACGCCTACGCCATGAAATGGCATGATAACTTGGCGGCTATTAGTCCCGGCCATAGTCCTTTCTATAAGCTCCTAGGCTTTGAGACGGAAGTAGATATACCCCGCAGTTATTCCTAGGAGAAAAATGATCCTGTAGTTATGGAACGACTTCCTTTTGATACACTCCTGGACCGCTTTGCCCAGACGCAAGATGGCAATGAGGATGATATTGCCTTGCTAAAGCGTTTCTATTTGGATGACAGTCCCTACCATAGCCACATTTTATCCTGGGACGTAACGGCTCGTGCCGCCTTTTCTGATCACAAATTTCTACGCAGGCTCTTTGTTGAACGTTCCAACTTTCTAGCAGAATGCCACCCTCGAGATAGGGAGTTAATTCGTCGATACTGGGGCGATAATGTTTTCAAGAAAGTTTGGGGATCTCACATTATTTGTAACAAGTTGACCATACCCGCCGCCTAAGCAAAGCTCCTTCTAATCGTATTGCCTCTTAAAATATCTGATTTTTCTTTCACCTTATCTTTAGTGTTTCTTTAGATAACCCAGCTAGGACGGGAGAATACACTCCCGTCCCAACCGAGTTGTTTCTATTTCTATGTAAGGCTACTTACAATCATGCGGAGGATGGATCTGCAGGTTGCCGCCTTTGATATAACCATACACCGTATAATCGTCGCCGTCAGGGTTGAAGATCGTGATCCAATAGAAATCGGGGCAGGAGCAATTAGCCAACCCGCCCGCCGAACCTGCCGGGGGACAGTCATCTCCCGGTGGATCCACCTTGCCGCCCTTACCGGGCTCGCCGAGATCCTCGATATGAACGTAAAAATCGAAGAGGGCAGGCTCCCCTGTTACTTCATCCACCTTTTTAATCCAGCTTAGAGGTGAACCGTTCTTTAGCCGGATATTCTTGAAGGTTCCCACGCCGTCGAAATCGATCTGCTTGGTCGGGGCTTCCCGGGCCGGTAGGCAGCATGGGGGATCGCTGCATTCAATCCAATCGATCTCCGTTCCCTCCGGGGCGCTGGCAGTGCCGGCATGGAAGGTAAATCTCGCCTTCATCCCGGAATGATGGCTATGGGTCCAATTCCCCCAGGGCTGTGGCTGACAACCCGTCGGTGAACCGGCCTGGCCGCCGAAGGTATATCTATAGCCGTTTTCGTCGCTTTCGGCATTAGCCAGTTTGTCGTCAAGCGGCCCAAGGCCATCTTCCGTAAAGGTGTCATTTCCGCCACCCGTCACCCGGCATCCATACTCCTGCTCGGGGATTATATAGAGGCCGCCCGGGTCACTGCTGTGGGTGAGCCAACGCAAAGTACCTGGTTCCAAAGTGAAAGATACACGCCAATCTGCCGGATCGCCGTCAGGATCGATAAACCACGCACCTACTCCCCATCTGTCGTTCCATAATCCGCTAGGATCATTCTCATCGATGTCAAAGAAGACTTGCGTATTACCCTGAAACTTGCCATTGACTTCAACCCAACCCGAACTCTCAAACCACGTGGATTTTCCGGTAAGCAGCTTCACCCCGTTAGCGGTGGTCGTCGCGTCGAGCCAACCGTCATACCTGTTGTAAGCTGTACGCTTTCTAGCCCCATAAGGCACCAAGTTATTCTCGTCGAAGTTGCCGCCGGCACCAAGATCACTCTTTTGAACCGCCCACAACTCGAAGCTGACATCGTCAACCAGTACCGAGAAGTCTGTTATGTGGTCCGCTGTAGGCGTCTCTAACGAAACGTAGGTGTCATTTCCACCGTAGATCATACCCACCAGCCAGGTGTCCTGAGTACCGCCTGAATTATCCCATACGGTAGAACCGGGGAGAATCGCTGTCCCATCGGAACTTACAATGCCGGCGGAGATCTGGTGCATGTGAAAAAGGCCATAAGTGTCTTCCAGCTCGCTACTAATCATGTTCCCTAGGTAATCGTATTGTGCCATGGCACCTTCCGGCTTGATGCGAGTAAAGTCGGTATTACCGTCCGGATCAAAGATTTCGTAGGGAGTAGGTGGATCGCCGTCATTGTCCACGTATATCGATCCATTATCCTGGTCCCTCGCTCGTGTCCCAATATAACCCTCCGGGTAATCGGGAACGGTCTGCGCTTCGGCTACTCCGCTGATAGTCAGGAATAGAGCCATGGCAACAAACACATTGAAAAATTTTGCCTTCATAATAACCTCACTTTCTTTTTAGCACACTCTGTTAAAACAGGATTTACTGTCTACATCAACTTGACTGACAATTTTGTCATACTGAGCAAAGCGAAGTATCTGGCCTGAGAATGAGTTTTTTTACTGGCCGTGGGTTTGAGATTCTTCGCTGCACTCAGAATGACATACGTATTTAACATAAGTTCCGGCCAGGCTCCTTGTACTACCAGAACTCAGAAAGCTCTGCATACCAACCGAGGAATTATAGGTATAATAATAGCACTGAGTCAAATTTCAAAAAGCGATCCTAACAAAATCGACTTAAATAACGAAAGTATTATCGGCCTTACTCGCAATGCGCAGGCATATATTCACGATTCACCAACATCCTTGCAAGATGAATGAACCGTGAATTCAATTCAACCGGTATGGCTGACTGTGAGACATCACTCTCGGCTACACCCGGAGGATCAATCGCGTTCTTTTTTCATCCGACGGCGAGCGTAGCGGGTCAAAGCGCCTGCACTCATGATGAATGCCATAACAGTCGCCGGTTCGGGCATTTCGGGCGGCGGGGGCAGGGGAGAGGCGTAACTCGTACCGTAATGAAACCACACATTCGAGATCTCGCCCAGATCGAAATCCTGCTCCAGGCCGGAAAGAGTAAAAACTACCGAATCACGACTCATGGTATTACCCAGTATTCCTCCGTTGCCAGTGGCCGGATCATCACCGGTACTTAAAATACCGTACTGCATGCCGTCCGGGCTTTCAGGCCCGGCAAGGTTCATGGTAGTATCGAATCGATCCTTCGGGCCGAGAAGATCATCCAGTCCCACCGAACTTATAGCGTATGTCGCCGGTAGTGTCGGTACATTCATCTTATAGGCCCATTCACCACCGACATCTCGGTCGTCGGCATCGACGGAACCGTCACCATTAATATCCGTAATTATTGTCGAACCCTGATATACTACCGCTCCCTCGCCCAGAACGGCACTGACGGGACTCAGTGATGCACCGCCAGCTAGATCGAAAAATAACGCTGTCAGGCTCTCTTCAGGCGCCATCACATCATATGTCGAGGTATTGGTCAGTCCGATCACCAGGTTGCCGCCGGACACTTCAAAAGTTGCCCGGGAGGCACGGGGATTGCCGCTGGCGAAACTATAGGTCACAACACCGCTGTCAACATTGACCGTATCCCATTCGAAGGTCAGTACGCTGTTTGCCTGCACCGGGCCGACAAACACCAATCCGATCAATCCAGCCATGAGGATACCTAACCATCTCCCAAGGGTAATTCTCGTATTCACTTTTTATATCTCTTTTCTCCCCAGTTCCTTTGTTTTCGTTAGCGCGCCTCATCACGGAAATCCAACAGGCCATCCCGCTCGTTTCCTGCAATCTGACGAGAGCACCCAGGCGCACTTTCCACATTCGTAGCTTAAGAAGCTTTACTTAACTCACCCGGTCCGGCCGGGAGATTTCTCTCCCGGCCGCGTCCAGGTGTTATAGTTAACTAATCTTCTTAGCTAGTAGCTAGTAGCTAGGACAACTTTCAGGCTCAGGCCCGTTTCCTGCGGCGGAGATAGCCCGTCAGACTGCTAACGCCCAGAAAAACGCCCAGCATCGTCACAGGTTCGGGGATTGAATAGAGACCGCCCGGATCGCTGCTGTGGGTGAGCCAACCCTTAGTGCCTGGTTCCAAAGTGAAGGACATACGCCAATCTGCCGTATCGCCGTCAGGATCGGTAAACCACGCACCTACTCCCCACAGATCGTTCCATGATCCGGTGGCGTCATTCTCATCGATGTCAAAGTAAATTTCCGCATTACCCTGAAATTTGCCATTGGCATCGACCCAGCCCGAACTTTCCATCCATGTGGACTTTCCGGTAAGCAGCTTCTGCCCGTTAGCGATGGTCGTCGCGTCGAGCCAACCTGTGTACCTGTTGTAAGCAGTATGATTTGCAGCATCATATTCCGCCAAGTTGTTCTCGTCGAAGTAAACATTACCACCGTCACCAAGATCACTCTTTTGGACCGCCCACACTTCGAAGCTGACATCGTCAACCAGTACCGAGAAGTCTGTTATGTGGTCCGCTGTAGGCGTCTCCAGCGAAACGTAGGAGTCATTTCCACCGTAGATCATACCTATCAGCCAGGTGTCCTTTTCACCGTCTGAATTGTCCCAATAGGTAGAACCTGGGAGAATCGCTGTTCCATCGTCACTAACAATACCGGTGGAGAGTTGGTACAAATTGAAAATACCATAAGTATCTTCAATCTCAGTACTAATCTCGTTCCCTAGGTAATCGTGTTGGGACTTGCCGCTATCCGGCTTGTAGCGAGTAAAGTCCGTATTCCCATCCGGATTAAAGATTTCGTAGGGAGTACTCGGATCACCGTCATTGTCAACGTAAATCGACCCATTATCCTGGTTCCTTGCCCGTGTCCCAACATAGCCCGCCCCTGGTGAGGGAATTGTTAGGGCTTCGGTTACTCCGCTGATAGTCAGCATCAGAGCTGCGGCCATCAACACAATTAATAGTTTCGTTTTCATAAAATACCTTCCTTCCTTTCTTTACGAGTTGGCTGAATTCGTTCAGCCGGTTTACATTCTTGTTTCTTCCATACAACAACATTCAAAAAACTATTTTCCCATAGGCCATCCTCCCTAATGGGGAACACTCCAGCTCACGAGCGTCCAATATTTTGGGTTATTTATTTTACTCATACGATTTCCATACCAGTTCGGCGCCGCCACGCACGGTCCGAGAACTTACTGCATTCCAATATTCCTGCGCCGGCGGAGGTATCCCGACAGGGCGCCCACGCCCGTAATGACGCCTATCATCGTCATCGGTTCGGGAATTGCCGGCGGGGGCGAGGGGGACGTGTTGATCGTCAGTTTCAGGCCCCGGTTGTAGTAATGGCAGTCGGGATCTAACGCGAGACCGAACATACCATCGTTAAGGATATAGCTTGTCACCGCTGCTACAGGAATATTTACTGTCAGATTGGTTCGGTACCGATCTGGGTCGGTCCAATCCATTAGATGCGTGCCGATACCAGCACTATCGCAACCCTCAAATATATCGGACGTTCCCTGGTTATCCGTTCCCCGGCTTACGCCAGGCCAATTTTCACTCCACCAGGGAACATCGGGAAGCTCATCCACCAACCATATGTGCAATACATCGTTGTCCTCCTGCGTCCAATCGTTGATGCTTCTGATTACAAGCCGGGCACTATCGATGACCCCGCCCGATGCGAGATCTGTTGCCAGAACATCACCTTCTTCGGTTGCGACTCTTGCGTCAATGCCCCATGCATAGTAGTCCCAGTGATCTAAATCATATAAATCCCTCGGGACTGGTTTATACTCGTATGTTACCGCCTGGACCAACGAGGTCCCAGCGAACAACAATAGTACGAACAGTAAAACCCCTAAACCTCTTATATTCATACACATTATCCTTTCTCCCCCAATTAGCCGCGAAACAATTCTTCTCCTTACACCTTTTACTTCCATACATTACCTCCCTTCTCCCGAAATTATTCCGGAAAATTACTTCTCCTCTATATTTGTATTAATCCCGTTTTGTCATCACCTCGCCTCTAATGGGCATTCCCGTCAAAAAAGAATTTGGATAACGTCCTCATCATGATTCGTATTTCGATTAACCATTTGCGATTCGCGATATATTCCAGGTCGGATTGCAGCTTAAGGCGAAATTCATCGACCGAAGTATCATAGCCGTTGCGTATCTGGGCCAGACCGGTGATGCCGGGCCTGACTTTGAGCCGTTCCCTGGCCTTGGGGTAGTGCTGGGCAAGCTCTTCCAGTATTTCCGGCCGTTCCGGGCGCGGACCCACCAGTGACATTTCACCCTTGATCACCGAGATCAGTTGGGGAAGC
>Ga0114922_10005809_pt1 | contig 11355 bp, 6 predicted proteins | sample AartaG_FD_100975 | JGI IMG/M metagenome (GOLD analysis project Ga0114922, IMG submission 100975) | Deep subsurface microbial communities from Aarhus Bay to uncover new lineages of life (NeLLi) - Aarhus_00045 metaG | ecosystem: Environmental > Aquatic > Marine > Oceanic > Sediment | place: Aarhus...
CCAGGGTACTTACGTATTCCCTGGGATCGCTCTGGGTCGAGCGGGCGAACATCAGCGAGTAAGTGCCGCGCACGCCGAGGTACTGGCTGTAGCGTTTGTCGAAGGTCAGGTCGAAACCGCGCACGTTGCCGTAGTCCTGGTTCGCAGGCACGCGCATGGTGGCCTCGGCGCGGACCACGAAATCCGGGTCGACCAGAGCCATCGCCCGAAGGTCGTCGGTTTTGGTCAGCCGGTAACCGAAGTTGCCGAGGATCTCGCGGTTATAGCCCACAAAATCCATCACCAGGTCCTCGCTCAGCAGCGCGGTGATACCCGCCTCGAACTGGATGGTCTGGCTCATGTCCAGGAGACTGTTGCCCTGAATCACGTTCGGGTTATTCCCGGCGTCGGTCATGAAATCACGCTCGCTCTGCGTATAAACCATCTCGAAGGCCGGGATCTGATAGAAGTGGCCGTAGGAAAGCCGCACCTGGGTCCGGTCGGTCACCGGGTGCGCCACGCTGATGCGCGGGCTCCAGTGGCTTACCGGATCGGGCTTGATCGTCTCATCGTCGTTAATATCATCGTGGGTGTTCTGCCCGAGAATCAGCGCCACTTCCTTGTTTGTATTAAACCGGTCGTAGCGCAGGCCGAGGTCGATTACCAGGTCGCCGAAATCCAGCCGGTCCTGGCCGTAGAAGCTGTAAAGACGAGGCTCGGCGGTATATTCATCATCGAATACTTCTCCGTGATAAATACGGGCGGTTTCATTGACATTCCAGCGCAGGGTCTCGAAGCCGAACTTGATCCGGTTGTAGCGGTCGAGCTGGCTGTCCATGTCGAGCTTGAATGCCCAGCGCTTCTCCTTGTCATCGGTCAGAGCTGATGTCACTCCGCTGCTTATGAAATGGCGGAAGTAGAAGCGGTCGCTACGCTCCCCCACTCTGCTGGGAACCTTGGAGCCGAAAATATTGTTTGGCGTCGACTCTTCCGTAGGCCAGTCATAGCTGCGGTCCAGGTCCGCGTGGATCCATTCGGGCTCCAGCAAATCGTTGGCGAATCCCTGGCTGCTTTTCGCAGAGTATAGCATGTAGCGGTCGGTCTCGTCCTCGTTGTAGAAACCGATGTTTCCGCCGACACCCATGAAAGTATTGCGGTCCACCACATGGAGGCGGAAAGGAAGACCGCCGTCCAGGTCGTTCTTGAAATATGATAACCGAGCCTGGAGGTTCAGGCTGCGCCGGCTGCTCTGAAAGAGCTTCCAATCCATGCCGACCAGTCCCAGATCGGTGGTCCAGCGCCGGGCGATGTTGAAGCGCTCAGGCGTGTTGAAGACGTAGGCGTGATCGAAGAACTGGCGCTGAATGCGGCTGCGGTGATAAGCCGTCAGTAATTTCACGCTTTTCAGCGGCGCGAAGACGGTCTTGAACGAGGCCGCGTAGACATCCTTCCAGTTCCCGGGCAACCGCGCCGGGTTGGAGGTGGACCAGGCTCCCGGGTAATCCGGGTTGGGTACCGCTACTCCGCTGGCAAAGGCTGCCGCCAAGTCGTCCTGACTGCTCGAAGCACTGCCGTCAACCATGGTAAACAGGTTACCGGTGGTCGGGTCGATCTGAATCAGCGGCTGGGCGCCCGAGCGTAAGACGCCGTCGGCGTTTACATCCGCCGGATCGGCGATCACCATGTTCTGGGCCAGATAACGGAAGTCCAGCCCGTCACTGCGGGTGAACCCCCGAGAAACCGTTCCATCGGTGTTGACCTCGCCGTAGCCCAGTTGAGGTGAGGTAGTAATCGTGGAATAATTGGCGAAAGAATTGACGGTCAACGGATCGATGGCATCGGAGCGGTCAGCTATGCCGTCCTTGACCACCCCGATCGAGCCCAGGTCGCGGTTGAGCCCGTCGATGAACTTCTGGCTGATACCTCGGAAACCGCCCTTGTCCCCGCTTAAGCGCGGGAAAGCATCGGCCATGCCGCGAATCATGCCGGTAGCGAAAAAGGTGAGCTTGTCGCTGAACACCGGCCCGCCGATACTGCCTTCCAGGTGGTTGAACCCGTAGTCCATGTTGCGGGGCATGACCTGGTCGGTCATGAACTGGAGGCGGCCGGCCAGCTCGGTTCCGCCTTCCTTGGTTACAATGTTGATCAGGCCGGATTGGGCGTTGCCGAACTCCGCCTGGAAGCCTCCGGTTATCACCGAAACCTCTTCCATGGCGTTACCGGCCACTACCAGCGGGTTGATCTCGCCGGCGAGATCGTCATCCACCACACCCCGATACTCCTGGCCCTGCAGCTCGTTCTGGGCTTTCGCCAGAATGCCGTCCACATACAGGGCTTCCTCGCCTTCACGTCCGCCGCGAAGCGAGTAGTTTCCCGAGTAATCCACCACTACGCCTGCCTGCAGAACCAGCAGGTCCTCCAGGGCGGTGGCCGGGGTGTTGTTGATAGCATCCGATTCCAGGTTCTGGCGGGTCTGTACGTTGTCGCGAGTCATCAGAGGCGCTGCCTCACCCTCGATAACAATCGCCTCCAGGCCTACCACCTGGACGGACATCCCCGCATCGACCGTAATCGTGTTACCCGCGGTCACCCGGACATCCACAACGTTAACGGGCTTGAAGCCGGTAAAAGAAAAAACAACGGTTCTTAAACCCACCGGAACGTTCAGGATGAAATAGTACCCATCCTCGTTAGTAACATTGCCCAGGCGGGTACCCTCAATAAGGACCTGGACCCCGCCCATCGGAGCCCCGGTGTCCTGGTTGCGTACCGCGCCCTCAATTTTCCCGTATGTTTGGGCCAAGGCGGTACCTGCGCTCATGGCCAACATCAGGAACAGCAGCAGAAAAAATCTACCATTTTTAGTCATAAATATCTCCTCTGAAAAGCCTGTTACCCAAAAGATGATTACTCACCTATCAAACTCTCTTAAATTTCATAGGCTGCTACCTCCTTATAATTAAGTGTCAAGATACAAAATAAAAAATATAGATTGTATATCTTACCTTATCTCTCCTGTATTGTCAAGCTCGATTGTAATTTCCAGTATCACCTAATGGTTTATTCATAAAGACATAAAGGCAGCGGGATTTGTTAATTCCTCAATATACAAATAACTCAGAATCATTTGTAAAATGTTACGCTTCAAGTGGGTATTATTTTTAAAATGATTCTTAATCTCATACTTATAATGATAATTTGAATTTTTCTCGACAATAACGTGAGATTATTTCTCAAGCTTTTGTCAGCTTTTCGTAGGCTATCCGCAGGCCGTCGAGGGTCAAATTCGGGTCAACCGTGTCAAATTGTCGGCTATACTTTGCCAGCATGTTGACAAAACCGCCGGTGGCAATCACCCGGCAGGCGGTTCCCCACTCCGCTTTGATTCTTTCAACTATTCCATCGATCTGGCTGACCGCCCCGAATAAGATGCCAGACTGCATCATGGTTTCGGTGTTTTTACCTATAATATGCTCCGGCACCTCGATTTCCACCCGGTGCAGCATAGCCGCCTTTTTTATCAACGATTCCGCACAGGCGAGTATTCCGGGAGCTATCACTCCGCCCAGATAATGTCCTTCAGCAGTGATGAGATCGAATGTAGTGGCGGTTCCTATGTCCACCACTATGCAGTCTGACTTATATCGTTCCTTGACCGCCAGGGTATTGGCGATGCGGTCTGCTCCGATCAGCTCCAGCGGGGATTCAACCTCGAAGGATATTCCCAGGTCGGCCCGTCCGTGCACCAGGTACGGGTCACGCTCGAAGTAGCGGCGGGAAAGTTTTTCGAAAACATAGGTCAGGGTTGGGACCACCGAGCCGATCACCACTCCTTTAACTTTCCCGCTGCCGACCGCGCGTTCGATCATGTTGCAAACCTGGTGCCCGTAGTCATCGACCGTGCGGGAGATATTGCTGTGTATCCGCCAATGGTGGGCTAAATCCTGTCCCTGATATAGGCCCAGGACGATATTGGTGTTGCCGATATCCACGGCCAGTATCATGCTAGTACTCCTGTAATTCAGGTTATAATCCAGATCAACATTCCATTACACCGCCCTGAACGATAGCTTTCAAGTGCGGCTCTCCCGGGATTTCCAACAGCAGAGCGCCGTTTTCATCGATTCCGCGGGCTACCCCACTGATCGTCTCGTTCTCGCCGATTTGGATCTTGACCCGACGATCCCGCAGGTAGTCGCGCACTTGAACCCGCGGCAGAAAAAAGGAGAAACCATCGGTCAGTAATTTGAAATATCCCTCTTCCAGTTTATCGAGGATGTTTTGCAACAGTTCTACCCGGTCGATGTGCTCTCCGGCGGCCGCAATCTGCAGACTGGTGGCGGTTTCGTTTAAATCCTCGGGGAATCTCTCGATATTGACGTTAACCCCGAAGCCCAGGATCACATACTTAAGCTGGCCTGCCTGCAAGACAGATTCACACAGTACCCCGGCGAATTTGCGGCCGCCCAGAAAAAGATCGTTCGGCCACTTGAGCTTCGGTTTAAGGCCCGTTTGTTCTTCAACCGCCAGACAAATACTGAATGCACACAAAAGGCTCAACACTCCCAGTTGCGCCGGACTGATTCCCGGGCGCAGGATCAGGCTGGCCCAGATACCCATGCCCGGTGGCGAATACCAGGTATGTTCAAAAATTCCCCGGCCGCCCGACTGTTCCTCCGCCACCAGCAGCGAACCATCCGGTGCACCGGCCTCAGCCATCATTTTTGCGGTATCATTGGTCGAACCGATGATTCGGTAAGTAAACAGGCTCCGACCCAGGAAAGTGGTTTTAAGGCCACTCTCGATTTCCAGGTAGTTGATGACATCCGGGACTTTTACCAGGCACCAGCCGCGGGTTTCATCTCCATCTATCTCATATCCCTGGAGCCGCAGAACTTCCACAACACGAGCCGCATCATATCCACACTCGGTGCTGGTGTCCGCCACCTCACTAAGCCTGTGTTCATACAGCAGAGAGTCTTTATCCAGGTAACGACGGCGGTTGGCCTTGAGAACAGAAAGCAGCCTCTTTTCGAATTCGGAGACTGACATGGTTATTAATTAAGGCACAAAGGGACAGCCGGAGACTTGCGCGGCCTTTTGCGCAACAAGTGGCAAAAGCACAAAGTACTTACCCTTCCTCTCCCGTTGAAAAAATCGCCCTCTTCAGCCAGTATTTTGGCTGTTTCATCCTCAGTTTCGCGTGGCATCTTTTTTCCAGTCGCCTGCTCAATGCGTTTAAGAAGAGCTTCTTTTCTGTGATAAAAAAATACCTTGAAGTCATTTTGCTTTATTGCGGCTCTTTATCGCCGGTGAATGTAATTTTTCCTTCCATCGGTTCCCTTCTCAGACAACCTTCCACCGAATTGCGAAAAGTCGTTCTACAGAAGTTTTGTGTTTCATTCGTCTATCTATTTTAACATCTCTCACATCATACCTTTGTCCCTTTGTCCCTCTGTGCCTGTCTTTCATATTTCCGGTTTGATAAGCATGGTTAGATTCAGAATGCCGGAAGAATGAGTGATCGCACCCACGGAGATGAAATCCACCCCTGTGCCGGCGATTTCGGCCACAGTACGCAGGTTTACATCCCCACTGGCCTCTATTTCAGGGATCGGTCCTCGCTTATATCCCCGGATCATCTCCACGGCAATTTTCATCTGTTCAATGGTCATATTATCCAGCATGATCCTGGAGACTCCCGCCTCCAGAGCCTCGGTCACATCATCCAGGGTGCGCACCTCGACCTCAACCGGCAGTCTGTGATCATTGGTTTCTCTAACGGCCGCCACCGCCTTTGAAATGCTTCCCGCCGCGGTGATATGGTTTTCTTTGAGCAGGACATAATCGTAGAGGCCGCGGCGATGGTTCCTACCGCCGCCGACGGTTACCGCGTACTTCTCAAGTTCCCTCAAGCCCGGCGTAGTCTTGCGCGTGTCCAGAATTTTGGCACCGGTGCCCTCGATTTGTTCGACAAACCTCCTGGTCAGAGTAGCTACGCCGGAGAGCCGCTGTAAGAAATTAAGCATGGTACGTTCGAGCATAAGTATTGTGCGGGTCTGTCCTCTGAGTTCCGCCACCACCTGTCCTGCCGTTACAGCTTGCCCCTCCGGCACCGCAGATTCCAACACGGGAGCCGGGTTGAAATTTTCGAGCAGATAGTTTATAACCGGCATTCCGGCGATAACACCGCCGGCACGTGAGATAACCAGAGCCCTGCTGGTGTGGCTCTCCGGCACCGACCATAAAGTTGTATAATCCCCGCTGCCGATATCTTCCTCCAGAGCGGAGCGCATGATCCCCAGGGTATAATCGCTGAAAACCGGCCGGTCTTCGCCCAAATTCTACTCCTTATGTCAAGAGTCTTGCTCCAGGACCGAGCGATAGAAACTCTCGTAACGGTTGGTTATTTCCCTGATATCGAAATTGGTGACCGCTTGCTCCCTGGCCCGCCGGCTGAATCCGGCATAGAGTTCATCATCGGTCAGCAGTCGAAGGCAATTTCCGGCCATTTCCTCCACGTCACCCACCTCTGAGAGGTATCCACACTCACCGTGGAGCACTACTTCTTCCGGCCCTCCGCAGCGGGTTGCCACCACCGGCACACCGGTGGATAACGCCTCCAGGATAGACAGGCCGAAACTTTCCGTGGCTGAGGGATGCAAAAGCAGGTCAGCGCAGTTGAGAAGACAATCGATCGATTCCTGGGCCCCGAGAAAAGTACAACGTTCGGCCACGCCCAGCTCTTCCGCCAACTGGTAGGCTGGTGCCCTCTCGGGCCCATCACCCACCAGAACCAGGCGAGCCTTGACCTCAGGGACAATCTTAGCAAAAACTTTCACCACATCCTGCAGCCGTTTTACCGGCCTCATGTTGGAGATGTGCATGATTATTTTCTCGCCGCCTCCTGTGAGTGTGTTCTTGCAGCAGACCCAATCGTCTTTTCGCTTGAACACCTCGACATCTACAAAGTTCGGAATGACCTCGATCGGTTTTTCGACCTGGAAAATTTTCAGGGTTTGATCGCGGAGATAATTGCTGACTGCGGTCACGCCATCCGAGTGCTCGATGCTGAAACGGGTTATACTCTTGAAACTCTGTTCCTGCCCTACCAGGGTAATGTCGGTGCCGTGCAGGGTGGTAATCAGGCGGATCGAATCCCGTTCACCCAGCATTTCCTTGGCGATCCAGGCGCTGGCTGCATGCGGTATCGCGTAATGCAGATGCAGCAAATCCAGGCCGTATTCGCTAATCACATCATACATTTTCACCGCCAGAGCCAGGGTGTAAGGCTGGTACTCGAACACCGGATAGTTGGAAACCCGGACTTCATGAAAGTAGATGTTTCGATAGAACTCTTTAAGCCGGTAAGGCAAGGCATAGGTAATAAAATGTATTTCGTGGCCGTGCTGGGCCAACTGTTTGCCGAGTTCAGTGGCCAGTACACCGCTGCCCCCGTAAGTGGGATAACAGGTAATACCGATCTTTAAACTCGCTTCATTTCCGGCCATCTCAATCCATTCCTACAGCGGATGTTGATCCAGGTGAGAATGCCACATATCCAATATCTCATCAAGGATAAAAGAAACTCCTGTCAGACGCAACTGAATCGGGCTGCGGTTGAACCAGGTTCGCTGACGTTTGGCATATTGTCGTGTTTTCCGTTTTATAGCCTCCAGGGTCTCATCCCGGGTCAGTTCACCTCGGATGTGCGCTACAACTTCCACGTATCCCAGACTCTGCAGCCCCGGTGCATCTTCCGGCAGACCCTCGGCGAGCAGGCGCTCGACTTCCTCTATCCAGCCGCCGTCCAGCATGCGTTGGCTGCGCACCGCGATATTCTTCTCGAGCAGCTCGCGCGGCGGGTCCAGGAGGACCTGAAACGGCCTGTAAGAGCTACACGGTCTGGGGGCTTCCAACAGCTCGCTCATTGCTCGACCGGTGAGGTAGTACATCTCCAGAGCGCGGCTTACACGCTGGAAGTCGTTCGGATGCAAACGTTTCGCGCTCTGAGGGTCGACCTCGGCCAGTTTTTCATGGAGCGCTGCCGAACCTTGTTCATCGGCTATCCGTTTAAGCTCCGTGCGGATTTCTTCCTGCCGGGCTCTCTCCAGCACAGGCTCCTCGAACATCGGATTAAGCAGCGCTTCGATGTAAAATCCCGTGCCGCCGCAGATGAGAGGGGTTTTGCCGGAGGCGTTAAGTTTCCTGATCACCACTGCGGCATCGCGCGCGAAACTGCCGGCATTGTACGAATCCCGCGGGTCCAGGAAATCGATCAGGTGGTGTACTACTTCGGCCCGTATCTCCGCGGAAGGCTTGGCTGTACCGACATCCAGGCCGCGATAAACCTGGCGGGAGTCTGCGGAGACAACCTCTGCCCCGGTCGCTTTCGCCAGTTCTACAGCCAGGCCGGTCTTGCCGGAGGCTGTAGGGCCCGCCAATACCAATACCGGGATCAATTCCTGCCAAACCTCTTGTCGATATCGCCCAGGGAGAGCTGGACGATGGTGTTACGGCCATGCACATCCGCATAGGGCAGTTCCGTGGCGAAAAGCCGGTCGATAAGATCGTTCATTTCCCCGGGGCTTAGCATTTGACCGGACTTAACCGCCGCGTGGCAGGCCAACGAGCGAGCCAAGCACTGGTGTGCGGTGCCGGTGGACCCACGGCCGTCGGCGATCAGATCGCGGAGCAGCCGGCTGAAATAGTCCTCCGGGTTGCCGATTCCCTTCAGTGTGGGGACCGATCGCACTACGATTGTACGCCCGCCGAATTCCTCGACCTCGAAACCAGCCTGTTCGAGAATCGGCATGAATTCCAGGGCGGCTGAATATTCCTCGGGGGACAGTTCGAGGGTTAACGTTAACAGCAGGCGCTGGGTGGTGATATCCCGGGTGGAAATACCCGCCAGAATTTGCTCGTAGAGAATCCTTTCATGCGCGGCGTGCTGGTCGATTATCAGGCAACCCTTCTTGGTTTGGACAAAGATATACTTTCCATGAAGCTGCCAGATCGAGGGAAGCACTGCTGCTTCGTCCACGGATCTTGCCGCCGCTTCGTCCTGTACTGTCGGCCTTGAAGACTGGGATTCAGTATCAGAAGACAACTGCCCGGCACTGGAGAAAAGGGCCGCTTTCGACAGGTGGATTTCACCACTGGTCACATCCGAAGGGGAAATCGGCATCAAGAAAGAGGTTTGAAAACCGCTTTTGGGCTTGAAAGCTTTGGCCAGGCTTTCGGAGACCCTTCCCGGAGATTTTCCCCCGAGCCCTTTTTTGCCGGGACCTCCCACGGAAACCAGCCTTCCGCTTACCTGGGCGTCGTAATCAGCCACTGCTCCTTCCTGCTTCAGACCCTCTCTTACCGCATTGTGTACCATCGAGTAAATCAGCCCTTCATCCCGGAAACGCACCTCGAGCTTGGCCGGGTGCACATTGACATCCACCTGATCCGGCCTGAGGGTTAAAAAAAGGAAGAATGACGGCTGGACGGAATCCGGGATAGCGCTCTGATAGCCCTGACGGACCGCATGGACTAATGAACGGTTGTTAAAGGGACGCCGGTTGATAAACATATACTGATCAGCCCGGGAGCCGGCGCATGAATCAGGCCTGCTGATCAGCCCGCCGATAACGACATCTCCTCGCTCAAAGATAATCGGAACCAGTGCTCCGGCGCGCTTGATTCCGAAAATGTCTTTCACCCGCTCGGCCACCGAGCTGCAGGGAGCCGTCGAGAGCAACTCACGGCCCTCGTGGAGCAGCCTGAAACCGATTTCGATCTGGGCGATAGCCAGGCAGGTAACCGCCCGGGTGATGTGTCGCAGCTCTGTCTGGTCGGATTTGAGAAACTTTCGCCTGGCAGGGACATTGAAAAACAGGTTGCGCGCGGTGGCGGTGGTACCGGGCGCGCGTGAAGCATCGGAGACCTCGATAGTCTTTCCGCCCTCGACCACGATCATTGTCCCGCAGGGGTCGGTGTGAGTGCAGGTTACCAGCTCGAATCGGCTCACCGAGGCAATGCTCGGCAAGGCCTCGCCGCGGAAGCCCATGGTTGAGATATTTTTCAGATCGTTTGTGCCTGAGATCTTACTGGTAGCGTGCCGGCAAAAGGCCATTTTGGCATCTTCGTGCTCCATGCCTTCACCATCATCGCTCACCCGGATCATCCGGTTGCCCGCTCCCTCGACCTCAATCGTAATGCGCCTTGCTCCTGCATCAAGGGCGTTCTCCAATAACTCCTTGACCACCGAAGCCGGCCGCTCAATCACCTCGCCGGCTGCGATCAGGTTCTTGGTGGTTTCATCCAGTTGATGTATTCGGCCCGGCATGCGTATTATTCTTTCAGCTTAAGTTCATGATAAGCTCGGCTCAAATATAAATATTCAACCGTTGCATAACAAGGGAAAGCGACCATGCGAAAAAGAGTGTCCATTTAAGGCTTCAGCAGGTTAAAAGGGGAAAATCCTATAATTTTAACGTGGATTAAACAAATCAACTTGACAAAATGCTTAAAAATAAATAAAATTTAACGTTACCCCAAAAACGTTTCAAGTATCAAGGGGAGTTAAATGAAATTAATATCCTTGGATGCGCTTGAACCAGGTAAGGTTTTGGGTCGGGCGATTTTCAATGAGAAAGGAACCCTCCTGTTGGGAGAGGGAGTAGCTGTTACCTCCCGCTACTTGCGTCGGCTCAAGGAAATGGGATATTCCGCGGTCTACATTGAGGAAAAAGGCTATGAGGATATAGAAGTTAGTGATGTTATCTCGGATAAGACCCGCATCGAAGCTGTATCTACCATTTCAGAAACATTCGAGTCCGTAAGAGCCAACTCCTCATCGGAAAAGACAAACCTGGACAGGTCCAAAGTCAGCGGCATCGCCGATAAGATAGTAGATGACCTGGCCGGCGGCGAGAACCAGATCATGGACTTGATCGACCTTAAAAGCTTCGACAACTACACTTTCCTGCATTCGGTCAATGTCAGTGTGCTTACTGTGCTGGTGGCCGCCAATTCCGGCAAGTTCAGCACCCTGGAACTACGTGATATGGCCATGGGCTCTCTGCTGCATGATATCGGCATGGCGCATGTTCCGCTGGAAATCGTGCAAAAACAGGGTCGGCTGACCGGCGGGGAATTCCGCCTGATGAAAAAGCATACTCAGATAGGTTTTGAAATCCTGCAGCACAGGTCCAGTATGAAACCGGTGATCTCCAGTGTGCCTTTACAGCACCAGGAATATTACAACGGTACCGGTTATCCCAATGGCCTGGGCCAGGATAAAATTCACATTTACAGCCGTTATACCGCAATCGCCGATGTGTTCGATGCCTTGACCTCCGACCGTTGTTTCAAAAGAAGACTGCCGCC
>Ga0114922_10005810_pt1 | contig 11354 bp, 6 predicted proteins | sample AartaG_FD_100975 | JGI IMG/M metagenome (GOLD analysis project Ga0114922, IMG submission 100975) | Deep subsurface microbial communities from Aarhus Bay to uncover new lineages of life (NeLLi) - Aarhus_00045 metaG | ecosystem: Environmental > Aquatic > Marine > Oceanic > Sediment | place: Aarhus...
CTTCGGAAAGATCAGCCCGAAGGAGTTCCCGCTCGCCGCGTATGACGTCGGCGCGAGAAAATGGGAGATGGTTTCGGCGAAGCGGCCCCCCGCCGATGCGGACGGCGTCTGGCGCGGCGAGTGGGGCCACGCAGTGGTGTTCATGCAAGGCGCCGCGCCCGTCCTCGATCCGATCAACAACGAAATCCTCTTCATCGGCGGCCGGACGGGCAACCATCCCAAGGGCTTCGTCGGCCACTGGGCGCTTTCACTCAAGGACAAGACCTGGCGGAAGCTGGAGCAGAAGGACGCGTTCCTGGATTCGATGCGCGACAAGGCGGAGGCGGCGATTCGGCCGGCGCGTGACGCGCTGGCGCTGACGCGGACGGTGCTCTACGGAGAGCGGCCCCGGGGGGAGATGATCAAGGCGATTGAGGCTAGGCTGCTCAAGTTGATTGCGGCGGCGCTCAAACCAGTGGATGAGGCGTGGGGGATCGCGATCGGGAGCGAGTGGGCCGGGCGCCCGCCGCGGCACAGCCTGCTGGTGAAGGATCGGCTGGGTGCAGCGGATGGCAGGCTGCATTTCGCGAAGCGGGTGATGGTGGAGGGGCGGACGGACGGACGCGCAGCGACTGCATTCCGCGGTGTTGTGCAGTTCCTGTCCGAGTCGGCGCAGTGGCTGGACGAGGCGGTGGCGTTCGCCGGCGCGATGCCGGGGCCGCGGGTCTCGGCGGCCGTGGGCTACGACCCGGTGAACAAGTGCATCGTGGTGTTCGGCGGCGATCACGGCGACTACTTGCTGGGCGACACTTGGATCTACGACTGCGCGAGGAAGACGTGGCGGCAGGTGTTCCCGGAACTCTCGCCGCCGCCGCGCCGCGCGGGCGGACGGGTGGTGTGGCTGCCCGGGCGCAAGCAGTTGGCGCTGGTCGGCGGAAGCACCTACTCGCCGAAGTTCTACTACTTCCAGCGCCGGTCGGTCGGCCTGTCCGACGTATGGACGTTCGACGTGAAGACGAGCAAGTGGTCACTGGTCTCGTCGGGCGGCAAGAAGGGAGCCCCGCGGCCGTCGCTCTCCTGCCGCATCGCCGCAGGCGATGACGACACGCTGGTCGGCCTGTCGCGCACGGGCCGGTGGCGCACCACGTGGACGAGCGCCACCTGGCTGATGCGCGTCGAGGGGGACGGCGACGCCGAGGCCGCGAAGAAGCTCGGCGTGCCGCCCGGCACGAGGACGCATTTCTCGGTCGTCAAGGAATACGATCCGCTCTGGTACGACGCCGCGCCGAAGCCCGACCCGAAGGCCGTCGCCGACTGGCTGGCCAAGCTCAAGCCGAACACCTGGACCGCCGTCCCGAAGGCGCCGCGGCCGTGTCCGCGCCGCGACTGGGGCACGTGCGTCTTCGACCCCGACCGCGATCAGTGGTACCACTGGACCGGCGGACACATGGCCGACCCGGCCAACATCGTCAGCACCTATCACCCAGCGGTCAACCGCTGGAGCATTCCGTTCATCCCGTCGTACATGGGCAAGGGGATCGACTTCAACGGCCGGCCCGACTGCCGCAACCACACCTACCTCAACTACGCCTACGACACGGTCAGCAAGAAGCTCGTCTGCACCTGGGGCGGCGGCACCAGCGTCTATGACCCCGACCGCCGCGAGTTCGAGCCGTTCATCCCGCAGCCGTTCATGCAGCACGCCTACTACACCAAGGCGTGCGGCACCCCGAAGGGCGTGGTGGTGTGGACGCGCGGCTACGTCGGCATCCTCGACGTCAAGGTGCGGAAGTGGAAGAAGCTGCCGATCAAAGGCAAGTTCCCGCGTGTCGTGCACGGCGACGAGAACGCGATCACCTACGATACGAAGCGCGACTGCCTCTGGCTGATGGCCGCCGACGGATACACGAAGATGAACGGGCAGGTGTGGCGGTACGACATGAAGACGACCGAGGTCAAGGCGATGAGCCCCGCCGGGATGAAGCCCATCGGCGTCAAGGTCCGGCCGCGCGAGTCGGTCTATCTGCCCAAGCTCGACCTCGTCTTCTACAACGGCTTCGCGGACAGCCGGCAGATCGCGTACGACCCGGCGAAGAACCGGTGGGTCACGCTGAACGTGAAGAAGGCGTTCAAGGACCTCGGCGGCGTGAGCATCGGCCTGATGTACGACCCGAAGCGCCGCCTCGTCTGGGCAATGAGCAGCGCCCAGCGGATGTACGTGCTCCGCATCGACGCCGGCACGCTGGAGATGTCTGAACACACTGAGGAAAAAGGGTAACACTTCAGCCATTTGAAGCGTTGCGGTGCAAAAGGTGTCAGGGCCCTTTTTCGGAGCATAATCCAGGATCGGATCGTACTGTGTCGCCCGAAAAAGGGTCCTGACACCTTTTGCCCAAACGGCCGCGATCCTGTCGGCGTGGACGGCGACGCCCGAGTGGTGTCTGAACTGCGACGTTCGGACGGATCAGGCGGGCGTCAACCGTTCATAGACCTCCTCGATCTGCTCGACCATCCGCTCCTGATCGAACTCCTCGGCCCGTTCCCGGCCGCGCCGGCCCATCGCAGTGAGTTCGTCGCGCCTCCCGATCAAGCTGCCGATAGTCTCGGCCATGGCGCCCGGATCGCCAGGAGCACACAGCCGCCCGGTCTCGCCGTCGACGACCAGTTCGACGTGCCCGCCCACTCGCGTCGCCACCACGGGCTTGGCCATCGCCATGGCTTCCGCAATGGCTGTCCCCAGGGCTGCTTTCACATTCGGCTGCACGTAGAGGTCCATCAGGCTCAACATCGCCGGCACGTCGTCCGTGAACCCCGGCAGGAACACGCGGTCTGCGACTCCGAGGGCCCGGGCCTGGCTGGCGAGTCTCTTGTTTCCACGCCCAACCAGCAGCAGCCGCAGGTCCGGATGATTCGGCGCCAGCCGGTGAAATGCGTGGAGCAGCGTGAGCGCGTCTACGCTCTCGCTTGCCAACCGCGCCGTCAGCCCGATCACCACGTGTCTATCGGTCAGACCCAGGCGGGCCATTGCCTGGGGGTCTTTCGGGCGGGGGGTGAACCGACGCACGTCTATCCCCGTGTACACCACGTCAATATGGTCGGCAGGCACGCCATCCTTCACCAGGACGTCGCGCACTGTGCCGGAAACGGCGACCAGGCGATCGGTGAAACGGCGGTACAGAAGCCGGCTGAAGGCCCCGCTGCGCAACGGCTCCATGTTATGCTTGGTGCGGACCAGGGCCACCCCGCGCATCCCGAGCCGCGCCAGCGCCCCCAGCAGGTGGTCGCGCGCTCCGTGAGCATGGATGACCTGGAAGGCGGAGCTCCGAATGAAGCGCCTCAGCCTGGGGACCGAGGCAAACAACTTCATCCCGATCATGGGGAGCCGAACGACGGAGACGCCCATCTGCTCCACCTTGTCGCCGAGCGCGCTGTCCGGGCGGCAGGCCAGGCCGACCTCGTGGCCGCGCTCCTTCAGCCCCTTGATCACGCGGAACGTGCGCAGCGCCTGGCCGCTCAGTCTCCGTTTCTTCTCCAGGTGCAGTATCTTCATCTCACCACGCCAGGACGACTCGACGGAAAAAGTGGAGAAAGCCCATTCGCTTCCCCACCGTCAGCCGCGGCAGCCGCAGCGCATCCGCGCCGACTGCCACCGCTCCTTTCTTCGTGGTGCACGCGGTCACATATCCCGCGCTCCGCACCGCTTCGACGACCGTGTCGTTGTGGGCGCCGAACGGATAGCAGAAGTGGCGCACCTCGCGGCCAAGCAGGTCCTCCAGCGACTTCTTCGAGCCTTCCACCTCATCCCGCAGCTCCGCCGGAGAGCACTGGGTGAGCCGCCGATGCGTGCGGGTGTGGCTGCCTATGGTGATGCCCGACGCGGCCATCTCGTTCAACTGGGATCCGGCCAGCAGGGGCGGCGCAGTCTGTCCGTCCCAATCCACCCAGTCCGCGGTTCGCCGGTCGCTGGCCGCGTACACCACTGCCGGAATGCCGCGCTCCGCGATCACCGGAAGGGCATGGTCATAAAGCTCGGCGAATCCGTCATCAAACGTCACGATCACCGGCCGGTGGGATGAAACGGACTGCCCCGCTACGAACGCCGGCACCATGTCCATGTCAAGGCCGCAGAAACCATAGCCGAGGCGGTCCAGCAGGCCGACCTGCCGGGCAAAGCGTGCCGGTGGGACGGTCAGCTTCTCGAACTCCCCCTGCCGCGGCGGACCGATGCGATGATAGGTCAGGATTCTTAACCGGGCACCGATGACGGACCCCTTTCCGTGATATCTCGCGGCCCCGTCGCTCCAGGCCGAGGTCAAGTCTACCCGGTCCGGCGCCCGATGACAAGCCGACACTTGCCCTCGAGTTCTTATCCGAAACTCAATAGGATCGGCGCCACATCCGCGCCACGGCCGCGTTGACACGGCTCTGCGGCGCCGCTAGACTCTGGTCACGACTTGGTTGGGAGACACGACATGGATGTGGCGGTGGTGGGCGCGGGCGGCGATATCGGCCGACAGATCGCAACCCAACTGGTGGAAGAGGGCCTCACCACGGCACATGATCGGCTGCAACTGGTGGAGGCGCCGAATTCCGACGGCTTGAACGTCGCGCTCGGGCTGCGCAGCGACCTGGCCGACGCCTTCGGAGAGACCTTGCCCCAGGTCGACGTGGGGGCGGGTCCGGACGACCTGGTGGCCGATGTGGTGATCTTCGCGGCCGGGGCGACCGTGCCGTGCGACCCCGCCGAGGTCCGGACGCGAGAGGATCTGGGCGAGGCGAACGCCCCGGTGTTCGAGTCGTACGCCGCGGCGCTGGAGAAGGACGGCACGGGCGGCGAGATCGTCATTGTCGTGTCCAACCCCGTCGAACTGGGCGTGGCCATCTTCGCCCGTCACGTCGAGCGGCACCGGGTCATCGGGATGGGCTCGTTCCTGGACACCATTCGTTTTCGGAACGAGATTGCGCGGTCGCTGTCGGTCCGGCGCCAGCGGGTCCGCGGGTTGGTGATCGGCGAGCACGGCCCGCACATGCTGCCGCTGTGGAGCACCGTGTCGGTCCAGGGCATGGGCGAGGAGTTGGCCGCGCAGAAGCTTGGGGCGCTGATGGCGGAGGGGGAGGCGGACTTGGCGGCGGAGCTCCGCAACGCCGCCCGGCAGGTGGCGGCGGGTGACATCGAGGCGGCATACGCGCAGGTCGACCGGCTCCCTATTGCCGCCCGCGTGGCGCTGCGGCCGTACGTCACCCACTTCACCGGGGCCAAGACGGCGCTGGGGACCGCACAGATCGTCGTGCGGCTGACGCGCACGATCCTTTCCGGGAACGACACCCTGGCCGCGTGCCAGATGCGCATCGAGGGCGAGTTCCTCGGCCTGACCGGGACCATCGGCGTGCCCGTGCTGATGTCCAACGCCGGCATCGTGCGCGTCGAGCCGCTCGAACTCACCGACGACGAGACCGCGCGGTTCCGCTCCTCCTTCGCCGCCGTGCAGGAGTTCCTCGCGAGGTTCTGACCATGAAGAAACGCATCGTGCAGTTGACCGTCCGCAACCGCTCCGGCATCCTCAACCAGCTCACCGACACGTTCGCCGAGCGCGGGATCAGCCTCGACCACGTGCTGTGTACGGCGGCGCACACCACGCCCACCGTCGTGCTGGGGTTCACCGCGCCCGACGCCGTGGCCCACCACCTCTGCCGCATCCTCGGCCGGCTGCCCGACGTGACCTCCGTCCAGGAGATCGACGCCGAGGCGCCCACCGTGCGGTCGTTTGCGCTGGTGGCGCTCAAGCGTGAGGGATTGGACGCGGACCTGCTCGAGGGGTTCCAGATCATCGCGGAGGAAACGGACCGCGTCATCGCCGACTGCGCCGACACCCCCCGCGGGCTGGACGCGCGCCTGGCGGCGCTCGAAGAGCGCGGCCTGCTGCTCCGCGCCATCGCTACCTCCGCCGCGATCTGAGGCGCCCTCCGGTCCGTCTGCGCCGTCTGCCACACCCGCGGGCCCAAGTGCCCCGAGTGCCTCTCGCCGGGCGCCAAAGCGGGTCCCCAACACAGGACACTTCCACTTCGCGTCGAATGGGACATTCCTGTTTTGCATTGACAGTCTTACGTTGGGAAATAAGTCGATATGATCTGTAGGCTTGTCTCGCCGCCGACCGCGCGGTACAATTGGCCTGGTGGACATCAGCGGCTGCATCCGGGAGCCCCACACCACGACCCCAAGAGCCGCCCAAAAGAGGGCGAATTCACATGGTAAGTGCAACGTGGCGCTATGTGCAGGGCGCCTGTGTTTTCCTCTTGGTGTTGGCTTGCTCGTGCGCGGGCCCGCACGCCCAGAAGCGTGGCCCGCGAATTGACCAAGCAAGCGAACTGCTCGACAGCCCGCACCCTCGCGAGCGAATTCGCGCGCTCGAAACCTTCTCGAACGCCTGGTTAGAGGTCCGGATGAGACGACACCGCATTCTGAGGATGGTGTTTGAGGATCCGGATGAAGAAGTCCGGGCTGAGGCCTTCACGGTGGTCACGATACTTGGACCTCTCAGCGACAGCCACTCACTCGATTTCCTGCTCCTGCGGCTAACTGAAGGTACGCTGGAAGCGAGGTGGCGCGCCGCGCAGTTAATCGGCGGGATGCGCGAGTACGCCGCAAACGCCACACACAGACTCCTCGGATTCCTCAACAAGAAGGACCAAATCGCCCCGGAGGTGGCGAAAGCACTTGGGCGGATCGCCGGGAGAAACGAGCAAGTGGCCACCAGACTACGGAACCTGTTGGAGGATCAGTCGGCGCCAGATTACTTGCGAGCCGAATGCGCGCTTGCGCTCGGGCGCGTCGGAGGAAAGGCTGATGTGGAGGCGCTTCTCGCCGCAGCACGCTCCGACGACGCGGGTATACGGGGCGAAGCGGCCGGCGGCCTGGGCGAGCTGAGAGTACAGAACAGAGATGTCGTCAACAGGCTTGTGGCCCTTACCGCGGACCCATACGTCAAACGGCGCGCCGCGTGGGCACTTGGACGCCTGGGAAACACCTCTGAGGAAGTGGTGACAGCTCTCACGCGTCTCTTGTCGCACGACGATGTCTTCACCCGACGACAGGCCATAAAGGCCTTCCTTGAGCTTCGGGCACAAAGCCCTCATCCTGTTGTCGCCTTGCTGAACGCAGCGACAAATGATAGCTTGCATGCGAACCGCCTGGACGCCCTGGAGAGCATCGTTCAGATTGGAACGCCGGCAATTCCGACGTTGCGGAATGCGCTGCTGCACGGCGAAATACGGACCAAACGGCCGTCGGCCACGGCGTTGGCGCAAATCCCCAGTGGTTGGAAAACGCTCGCTGAGAACGTCGAGTCGCGTGACGTCCAAGTTGGAGCGGCGTGCTGCTTCGGCATGCGCCACGTTCCGAAAGAATGGGGCCGCAACTGCGAGGGAGCTCTGATCAAAGCATTGGCTCGCGACTTCACGCGGGCGGAGGCGCTTTTCGCCATCCAGGACCTCGGACTGACCTCGGACCGAATAGTGCGAGCTGTAGGAGTGTATCTGGCGAATGTCGAGCGGGATCGGTTCGCTGCCTGGAGAGCTCTCGAAATCGTCTCGGCCGCCGCCGAAGAGTCACGAACAGCGCGCGAGCTCCTGCGCCTGGCAGCGAAGTCCTCACACAGCGGGATCGCCGCGAGCGCCAAAGCCGTGCTGAAAGAACTCAAGTGAGCCGGAGTCCTGCAGGCGTTGCACTTACTATGTGAATTCGCCGGGCCTTCGCAGAAAATGGTGGCTGTCCTGAATCTCTGAATCTCGTGGAGTTGCGGCTCGACCAGCTCGACGAGTTGCCCGACGCAGACGGCCTGCCCGTCTGACGGGTTGCAGACCAGGCGGTTGATGAGGTAGAATCACGTGAGGAAGAGCTCAGGAGGAGGAAGATTCCCAGATGAGCCCCGAGGGACACGCGGGCGCCCCGCGACAGCGCACCGGCCGAAGCGCCACCCGGATCCTGGCCGCGCAGTCCGATGCGGCCGCCCGCGCGGTTAAGATCCTGATCTGGTCGGTCGTTGGGTTCACAGTTGCGAACGCCGTCGTGCTCAGCGTCCTGAGGCCCGGTCCGATGATCATAGGGCGGATTGTGCGGGTGCTGTTGGTGTGTTTTCTGTGCGAGAAGCTTTGGCACCGCGTGAACTGGGCCCGGATCCTCCTGAGCGTCATCTACGCGGCGAACGTTCTGGTGGTGGGGTGGGCGTGCCCTGGGTTCTTCAGGATGGGTCCGGCCTGGGACATCTTGATGGCTGCGACGGGGGTCGTGTACGTCTTTTTCGTGTATGAGTTGTCCGTGTCGCGGCGAATCGCCGACCACGTGCGCGGATGAGCAGGCGGCGGGGGGCCGTCCCCCGCTGTTCCCGTAACCCTCACACCCGTGAAACCAGCCACCTCCCGGCACCACTCGTCGTGGGTTCAAGCCGGACATCCAGGACAGGCGCCGTTTTTCGGCGAGGAGCATGGCCGTGTTGTGTGTTGACACCGTCGGGGCGACACGTATCGTGGCGTCATGGCGTGCGAGGCTCAGAATGGGCCTTCGCAGAAAACGCTGGCTGTCCTCCTCTGTTGAAAACCGGGATCCTTCGCGCAGCCTGTCCTGAGCGAAGCCGAAGGGCTCAGGATGACATAAACACAGTAGACTGCTCTCGACTGTCATTCTGAGCGAAGCGAAGAATCTCTCCGAGGCCCCTCGCCGGGGTTTTCAACAGAGCATGGCTGTCCTGAAGATCCCGGACGTGGACTTCGCCCGCAGCGCGGCCGAGGTGGGCACGTAGGGCCCGCCCGCAAAGACTTTCTCGAAGACGAAGAAAGAAGAAGATATTTTTCCGGTAGCGTTTTCGCGTTGATCTGAGGCAACGCGCTAAGCGGTTGGCGCGCAGGCGGTTGCGCGGTTGAAACAGTGAAACACTCCGGACCGTTTTGCATTTTGGTCCAGAACCACCCCTATATATAGAGGGCCCGTGCGCGCGGGAGCGCCATTCACCACGGATGGACACGGATGAACACAGATGAGAGAGATCTGCGCCGGGCACAGAGAACAAAGAGGGTCCGCAGATGCGAGCCGCGAGTCGCGGTTCGACGCAGATTACGCAGATGACGGAACAGCCGGAATCTGTGCCGGGTGCAGAAGCCAGTAGCCACGGATGAACACGGATGGACACAAATGAGAGATCTGTGCCGGGTGCAGATCACGGGGCAGCTCTTTGACAATATGACGTAAGCGTATGGCGGCCAAGAGCCTGTGTCGAAATGGCTTTGTCTCGCAGAAAAGATGCGCGGGCGGGGCCTGTCCCGGTGGGCTCAAATGACGATGTCGAGCTCGGCGCCGCACTTGGCGCATTTCCGGCCGTCGAGGCCGGTGACCCGGGTGGAGTAGCCGCGGCGCTCGAAGAGCGCGGCCTGCTGCTCCGCGCCATCGCCACCTCAGCGGCGATCTAGGCGAGCCCCACCAGCCAGGACATCACGGCCTCGGTTCGTACTCGATGATCAGCTCGGGCGGGTGCTCGCTCTCGCGGGAGAAGAAGACGGCGTTGTCGATGACCGTCGGGACGAGGGCGATGCTGAGCTCGCCGCGGCCCATCAGTGAGACATTCAGCGAGACCTCGACCGCCTGGCCGAGGCGGACCGCGCCGACCTTGCCGATTTCCCTCCCCGGCGCGGGCCGGGCTTTGTACGTGACCTTCCGCTCGTCCCACGGCGGCGCCACCAGCACCACGCGGCCGGCGTCGCGGCTGGCCGCCGACGGCTCGCCCGCCGGCACGTGCAGCCGCAGCCGCACCGCCGTCGGCTTGCCCGGTACGCGCACCGGGAACCGCAGGTAGGCGATGGCGTGGCTGCTGTCGCCCATCTCGTGGTAGCCGCCGTCGACGAGCAGCGTCGGATTTGCCCCGTGGTCGTCGTCGGGCTTCCGCTTATCGACGTACGTATCGGCGACGGCCTTGACCACCAACTCGAGCCGGTTGCCGAAATGGCGCACCGGGGCGCGGACGGTGTGTGAGAGCGTCGTGCCCGCGGCGGTCAGCTTCATCGTCACCGCGTGCCTTCCGGTCTGTGCGCCCTTGCCCGAGACGGCCTTGACGCTCACGGCGGTCTCGCCCTTCGCCGGGACGCGGACCGCGGTCGACGCGGGCTCGAACGTGACCCCGGGCAGCGAGCCGACGGTCAGCGCGCCGCGGAACTCGCGGTCCGACGTGTTGACGATACGGACCTGCTGCGTCTGCTCGGGCTTCGGATTGCTGAGCGTGTACGACGGCGGAACGAGATAGGCGGGGAACGCCCGCGTGCGGATGATCTCGATGCCGCACAAGACGGGCGCCGCCTCGCCTTGGGCGAGCGGGTCCTCGGGCACCAGCCCGATCGCCAGCGCGTCGTTCACGTAGATGTCCTTAAACTCGACGGTGACGGCGCGGTTGCGGCCGCCCGCCGCGTCGAAGATGTCGAAATTCCTGAGCACCGTGTTGCCTTGGAGGCGGATGTCGAACACGCGTCGGCCCGCCGCCCGGTGCACCAGCTCGGCGAAGGACAGCCGCACGGTGTAGTACGCCGGCGGCCGCGACCGGCCGATCAGCGGCACGGTCGCCCGGCGGATGCCGGTGCAGCCGGACGAGAAGATCCACGGCGTGTCCGTCCCCTCGATCCCGGCCAGCTCGGGCGCGTGCTTGAAGTAGCGGCCGGGCTTGTAGGCGACGTTGAGGCTGACCTGGATCACCAGCCGCCCGCGGGTGGGCCGCGGATAGCCGAGCCACAGCTTGCCGGCCGCGTCCTTCCGGTCGCCGGGGGCGCCGAGGTTGATCGCCAGGCGCCTGACCGGCGTCATCGGGCCGGGGGCGCTGTACATCGCCCAGCCGCGCTGCTTCGCCCGCGGCTTGAACACCACCGTGCACATGTTGGGGAACGGGCACATGCAGCCGGAGCCAGCCTCGGGCACCATCACCAGCCCGTTGGCGGGGATCACGTTGACCCAACAGCCGGGGCGGATCGAGCCGACGTGCATCGTCCCGTAGTCGCCCAGCAGGTCGTAATAGGCGATGTCGTACGAGCGAAAGAACAGGCTGTTGGGTGAGGCGACGGGGCAGCCGCAGTGGTGGCCGGGGCGGGCGAACTGCCATGCCTCCGTCGCGCCGGTCTCCGGGTGCGAGCGCGTCCGCTGCTTACCGGTACGGAGATCGAACGCCCACGGCTCGGCGTGGAAGGTATCGCCGATGACGAGCGGCCGCACGCGGTAGCCGATGGTCTTCGTCCACAGCTCCGCACCGTCCGTCGCGTTCAGTGCCAGCACGCGGCGCGACTTGAACTGCCCGGCGAAGAACTGCTTCCAGTAGCGGCCGTCCAGGTGAACGGCGAAGAAGAGCAGC
>Ga0114922_10005811_pt1 | contig 11354 bp, 4 predicted proteins | sample AartaG_FD_100975 | JGI IMG/M metagenome (GOLD analysis project Ga0114922, IMG submission 100975) | Deep subsurface microbial communities from Aarhus Bay to uncover new lineages of life (NeLLi) - Aarhus_00045 metaG | ecosystem: Environmental > Aquatic > Marine > Oceanic > Sediment | place: Aarhus...
AAACAAGGATGGAACCTGTTTGGTGCACCAAGTGCAATAGAACTAAATAAGTTTGATAATAGCTGTGTAGATTATATACTAAAATATAATACAGATACAGATACAAAACTAGGATGGCAACACTATATAGCAAATGGAGAATACTATAACTATGAAGGAACAGAAATATCATCTTTAAAAGAGGGTGATGGTTTTTGGGTGATGGCTTCAAGTGATTGTAGTGTAAAAATAAATGATTTTCTTACACCTCCTGAGGGGTCGCCTTCTATTATTAAAGATAGTTTTAGTATTGAAGAGAATACAAAAGATATTGGGTTTTTAACATCTTCACTTACAGATGTAACATACAAAATAGTAGGTGGAGATGATCATATATTTTTCAATCTTGAGCCATCTTCTGGAATGTTAGAGTTTAAAGAGCTACGAAACTATGAAACACAAGATAACTTTAAACAAGATAATACTTATAATCTTGAAGTATCAGTAACTTCAAATACAGATGCACTATTAACAACAAGAAAATTCATTAAAGTATCGGTAACTAACCAAGAAGATAAATTTAGATTTTATGATGTTTCATTTACGAATATGAGAAACTATTTTGGTAAAGATTTTTTATACACACCTAAATTTATGGATGCTGTTGGTACTGTAAGTATATACGCAAAAGTTACTAATAGTAATAATGAAATTATAAAAGAAGTAAGTGGTGCATCTGAATTGAGTTTTAATACACCAGAGGAATATGAAAACATTCTATTCATATATAATGTAGAAATGAAAGCAACTGATGAATCGGGGAGTGTATTATCTTTAAATTTTCCAATTTATAGAATAGGAGACGGTAGCTTAGCAAAAATATACACAATTGCACTTGACCCAATAAATATAGAACACAACAAACTGACTCACATACCTCTTTCAGGTGAAGCTAAAAGTGATACAGAAACTTTTCCAAATGTGTATTTAACTTATGAAATTATTACCGCTCCAACGCATGGAACATTAAAAAAACATATAGATGGTACATGGTGGTATAGACCAAATGCAGGTTATAGTGGAAGTGATAGTTTTACATATCAAGCCTCCTCTGGTACAGGCATAGAACTTCCAGACAAAGACGTAGGGCAAACTGTTACTTTAAATATTCAAGAAAAGGCTAACTAATGAAAACAAATATTTTTAAACTATTACTTATTTCACTAATTTCAACAGTTTCTATCTTTGCTCAAACTATTGATATAAAAAGTGGTTACCAACTAAAAGGTGCTATTGATGATATAAATCCAACTATGTTTAATAACTCTTGTGCAAAGTATCTTTTTAAATTTGATACCACTACACAAAGTTGGAAAGCATATGTAGCTGATGGTGAAGATTATGGTTATGATGGTGAAAGTATTTCAACTATTAAAAGAACCGATGGTTTTTGGGCAATGGGAACAGATACACCTTGTAGTATTAAAATAAATGATAAACCAAATACAGTATTAGCTGTAGGTACACCATATATTATTACAACAAATAAGCTAGATATTGTAGAGAATGAAAAAGATGTGATAATGCTTCTTTCAAAAGGTTCAACAAAAGCTTTAACATATAAAATTGCAGGTGAGAGTGAACATAGATTTTTCACTATTGATGCAACAAGTGGATTACTATCTTTTATAAACCCACCTAACTTTGAAGATCCACAAGATTTAGATAAAGATAATATTTATAGAGTAAAAGTAAGTGTTAGCGATGGTACACTTATTTCAGAAAAAACATTTGATATAAATGTGATTGATACAGAAGACCCTTTTACTTTTATTTCACAGCCTATAACATATAATTATTATTCTAAAACTTTAGTATATACGCCTATTGCTAAGTATGGAGATGGTGATATAACTTATACTGCTACAGTTACAAATCCTGATGGTGTTATATCTAACCTTAGTGGTTCTGCATCTTTTTTTTATCAAAGTACAAGTGCCGATTATATAGATAAAGATTTTATTGTAAATATTACAGCAACAGATGGAAATGGTCAAGTAATAACGCAAACATTTAATATAACACATGTTAATTTTCTTTCAAGGTATCCTGTAATAGAAGATATTTCTATAAATATAAGAAGTGATGAGTTTGTAAAGCTTCCATTAAGTGCTGTATTTAGTGAAAATCCAGATGCCCAACTACTTATAGATATTGATACTCAAATTGAGACTAATCCATCAGTTCAGACTGAGATTGGTACAATAGTTAAAACTGAACACGGTACAGTAGTTCAAAAAGATGATGGTTCTTGGTGGTATAGATCTGATTTTAATTATTTAGGGACAGATAGTTTTACATATAAAGCTAGTGTTGGGATAAATACAGCAGCATCAATGTCTAGTGATAGAACATACTATTATTCTGAACCAGCTACAGTATCAATAAATGTAATAAATTCAAACCATATCCCAGAGATAGAGTCTCAATCATTATCTACTAAAGAGGAGACACCTTTAGAGATTAAATTTAGTGCTTATGATTATGAACAAGATAATATATCTTTTATGATAAACGTAGATAGTATAAAAAATGGTATTGTGGTTAAAAAAGATACAAATACATATATCTATACACCAAATAAAGATTTTGTAGGTATTGAAAATATTATTTATACAGCAAATGATGGGACATCATCTTCATATGAAGCGCAATTAAATATTCAAGTTATAAATGTAAATGATGCACCAATAGTTACTTCAAGTTCATATACAATAACTCCAAAGCCTAGAATGGAAGAGATAAGTGTACTTTACGATACAAATAGTTTTGTATTAAGAGAGACAACCAAAACATTTGATGTTGAGGATGATACACTTTCTTTTATAGTTGTATCAAGTCCAAAAAATGGACAAGTAAAAATCCATAAACTTGGGGGATATGTTTACATACCAAACTTTGGTTACAGTGGAACTGATTCATTTAGTTATAAAGCTTATGATGGTCAAGATTATTCAGATATTGCAACTGTAAATATTGAGATAAAACCAATAGATATGAAAAAACCACAAGTTATTCTTAATACTGGTATAACAAAAGATATGAGTAGTTTTACTGGTGATGATGGAGATACTCAAAGAGGTATTCCTAAAAACCTAACAAGAGATGAAGAAGGTTTTGTCATAGATCATGTTACAGGGCTTATGTGGATGGATAATGGTGAAAATCTTATAGACCATGTAACTCTTAAGCCTGTAATGCAGTTCTCTAATCAAGACCCTATACCTGATAGTATCTTTTATGATATAAAAAAAGTAACTTATGAAGAAGCTGAAAATTATTGTTCAGCATTAACACTTGGCGGATATAACGATTGGAGAATACCAACTGCACTAGAACCAGTTACTTTATTAGATTTAGGTGGTATTAATACTGAAAGTATAGAAATTATAGGTTTGAGAACAGTAGGTTCTGTTCTAAAACATTTAAACTTTAAATATGCTCCACCTATAATCCTTAAAATGGGTGGAATGGAATGGCGATCATTTTATGTTGATATTAAAGATAAAAATGGAAATAGATATTTTGACGCTCCTAATGTAAAAGGTTATTATGGTAGTAGGCTTGGTAGTAGTAGTAATAGTACTGCTGAAGAGCATGGTTTTATGTGTGTTCGTGGAAATCTAGATTTAGAACCTGTAGTATTTGAAGATAAAGCTAAAGGAGTAGTCTTAGATACTACTACAAACCTTATGTGGCAAAATAGTATAGAATTAACATCTATTAGTCAACTTCAACAAGAACCATCTATTGAGTTACTAGAAAAAAGATGGTATACACCATTTAGAGGTACAACACAAGAGAGTATAGAATATTGTGAAAATTCAACTACTGGTGGCTTTGATGATTGGATAATGCCTACATTTAATGAAATTAAAAGTTTAGATTCAGAAGAAAAATGGCTAGCAGATACTATATATGCAAATAGCTCTAATGCGGATGATCAAAATATAGATAAAAATATATCATCAACAAGACTAAATCATGCAATAACTTTTGCAAATCATGCAAGAAAAAAAGTCTTTGAAGAGATACCCCTGGATTCATTTAAACTATTCTCTTTTGATGGTGGAGAAAGCTATGTCTCAAGAGGAAGTATACCTTTTTTAACTGCACATGATGTAAGGGATAAATTTGAAGAAAAGAATTCAGATGGAAGTTGGACTATAGGAAATGACGAAGATTTTATAGTAAATGGTATTAACTATAAAGGATGTTTACCACTTAGAGATACACAAAAATACAATGATGATGGTTATGCTATTCGTGAAGGTTCAGCTGAAACAGCTGAATGTTCAAAAGCTTATGCAAAATCGTGTGTATTTGATAATACATTTGGTTCTACTGATAGTTATAGTTCAGGATCAGGTTGTTACTTTACTACAAAACTAGAGTATGATGCTGGTCATACACTAGAAAAAATGATTTATGAAGATAATGTAATGAATAATGGTCAAGGTACACTCGATAGTTTTATGCCTTATACTAGATGTGTAAGAAAATCTACTGAAGATGATAAAACAAACTTCTTTATAAATCGTGCAAAAGCAGAGTTAGAGGTAAAACCTGTACAAAAAGATTTGATTTTTGATAAAGAAAATAATACTTTTACTAATAATATAACAAAACAAACATATACAAGATTGGTTGACAATGGAGATGGTACTTTAACAGATAATATGACAGGGATGATGATACCAAAATATATGTATTATGTTGGTGGAAAAAATACTGCAATAGATGGAAATGTTAACCTATATACTTGGGAAGAAGCAAAAGATTATGTTCAAGGTTTAAATGAAGCAAACTATCTTGGATACAATGATTGGAGCCTTCCTAGTCTTGAAGATATGGAATTTTTTAATATGCTTTATGGATATACTACAAATGATGATGGTAGTCAGACTAGTTTTTTAACTACACATGTAACTAATGATACTGATGAGCCATTACATAGTGGTGATTCATGGTATTTAAAAGAAGATGAAAAGGATCAAAATTCTGCATACATATCACCAACAGGAATAATAAAGACAGCCTTAAAAACAACATTACATCGAATTATGATTGTAAGAGGTGATAGAATAAATGCTAATATTAAGGCAATAGATAGTGTAGTTGGACTATCTACTTTAACACTTGATGCAACAAATAGTTACTTAGGACTCTCAAGTTATAAAGATAAAATAAAGTATAAATGGGAATATATGAAAAGAAATGATTCTTATTTTAAACCATATTATTATGAATATACAAATGAGCAAAAGCCAAAAATGATTGCACCAGATTTAACAATAGTTGATTCTGACAAAGCGATATCTACAGTACAATTGACAAATGTTGAAGATGCTATTGAGTTAAGGTTTAAACTTACTATAACAATAGAAGGTGATGATAGAGAATTTGTTGATATTTTAAGAGTTGACTTAATTAATGGAGATACAACAGATTCAAAGATATTTAAAATAGCTGAAGATGGTACCGTGCTTGCAGATGATGCCCAAAGTTGGAGTTGCGTTAAAGATTCAAAAACAGGTTTAATTTGGGAATCAAAAAATGATATTATTGATTCAGATAGTTATTATGCTAAATCATTAAACTATGATGATGCCGTAGCTTCTGAAACTTCAAAATGTGGAGTAAGCCTTAGGTTACCGACAGAAGCTGAGTTTACTGATGCAAGATTAAATCCAACTTTAGTAGGGCTAGCTGGTTCAATCTATTCAAAAAGATTTGGTTCTGTAGCACTTGATGATTTATACAATAGATATTGGACTACATCAACGGTAAGTACAGTTCTTGAAAATGAAGCTTGGACATGTGCAAATATATCTAAATTATACAGTGAAGAGATACCATTTGATAAGTCACAACCATATTCACTTAATAATAAAACTATAAGAGATAATCCAACTTGGAAATTATCAACACCAAAAATAGAAATCCATAAAGTATGGTTAGTAGGAGATACAAACTAATGAAAAATAAAACAAAAATTAAAATAATATTACCGCTTTTAGCGATATTAACATCTTCACAAGGTGCTACATTTGAATCATTTCCAACAGCACCACAAATAGAGTTTGGGAAAGATGTTCCCTATTATGGTACACAATCAACAGTAGTTGAAGAGTGGACAAATCCATTTGGGGTAAATGCTTTTGATATAAGAGGAAATATAAGTACTCTTGGTGAACTTGGGTCTAATGATACGGTTGTTATAAAAGTATACAATTCTCTTACGGGTGAAGTTGTATATAGTTCAGTACCAAATGTAGATGGTAACTATAAAGTTTATATACCAGAAGTAACAAGTGGCTCTATTGTTTATAATGTAAAAATAGAAACTATTATTGGTGGAGTTAGTCAAGATTATTTTGTTGACTTTGGAACACAAGATGATGATTTTGCAATGAGTTATAAAGAGGTAGAACAAATACAATGGCTAAAAAATTCTGCTGGTGTTGATATAGCACAAGATTTAAATGGATTAGCTTTAACTGTAGATACACCAAATAGTTTTATAAGTTATAACCTTGCAGATGTAGATAACAATAAGTTTATTGTAAATGGTAAAGTAAAAGTATCTGATACTTTTACACCAGGGACTATAAAAGTTGTAGCTATAAATACAAGTAACGCTAAAGAGTATGCTTTTTATACTAAAACAACAGCACTAATAGATGAACCAAATACTTATGAATTTGAAATGAAACTACTTAAAGATCATAACGATTATATTATTAAAATAGTAACTCAAGATGATAAAACTTTAGAGTTAAATGAGATGTATTATAACTATGGTTCAGATCATCAAGAGAGTAGTGATGATCAAATAGTAGGTATGCAAAATGTTGAATGGGTAGAAACTTCTGAAGGTTCAAACCAGTGGATACCAGATTTAGCTAAAACTTCATATTTACATATAGAGGAAAACTTCTCTTTATATAGTGCTATTGATTCAACAATGTTTGGTAAAACAGATTATAAAATATCTGGTACTATTACAACAAGATCAGATTCAGGCTCTAAGGGTTACTCCTCTGATGGAATTGTAGTATCTGTATTTGATGCCATAAATGGTAAGCTTTTAGATAGTTCTGTATCAATTTGTAATGATGATTTTACATCTTGTACATATGACTTAAATATTGGTTCAATTTTAAATAATATTAATGATAGTGAAAATGGTGGATATATATTTAAAGTTGATGAAAGAGTTAGTTATGTAACTAAAAACTTCTATTATGATTATGGAAGTGACCACTTAGCAAATAGTGATGATGATTCATTAAAAACTGCGGAGAAGGTAAATATTGACAATGGAGTACCAGTAGTAAATTATCTACAAGTATCTGAATTAGAAACATTAGCAAACATAAATATGGACACTTTTATTGCTCCTAATGAATATGAAATATCAGGAAAGTTTACTGATGTAGATCCATTGACAACAAGTATATCTATTACATATAGAGAACCAAAGTTAGGTATATATCAGTATGGTACAACAAGTAAAAATGATGATGGTTCATATAGTTTCTCTAAGACAGGTTTAGAAGAGGGTGTATATAGTGTAGAGATAAGACAAATAAAGACTAATGAAAACGGTGTAGTTGAAAAATATGAATATGTATTACATGATGAAGATGGAGATGGTGACTATTCAAGTGGTACTGAACTAAAACTAAAAAGTGATGTTGGATATTCTGCTTTTGATATAAATGGAATAAACTTAGATGATCAAAAATATAGTGCATCATTTGATAGTTCAACAATTGCATACTACACACCTGCAGTAAAACTAGTAGAATTAAATAGAGATATGACGATACCAAGTTTAGCATTAGTTCCACCACAACTATTTAGCTATACATTAAATGTAAGTAATTTTGCAAAAATGGATGGAAAAACTGTAGAGATAGAGTTACGAGATGCTAATAGTTTTAATAGATACAATAAAACTTTAACTATTGATGAAGATACAGAAACAATTGTATTTGATAATGTAAAAGAGAGTAGTTACTACTTTATATTAAGAGCAGACAAACAAGAGTTTTGGTTAAATGATAGTGATGCTCAAGAATTTATTGAGGGTGTATATAGAGTTGGTTATCAAGATTCAGAAGTTTGTTGGGATTATAAAAATGGTATAGATAGTTGTAATGATGATTCATTAATGAAACTAGTTCCAACTTTAAATGATAAAATATATGCACCATTTGAAGTAGCTAATGATATTTCACATGATGTGATATATCCAGCAAAGAATTTATTTACAATGACACTAAACTTGGGAAGTGACAACGCAAATAAACCAATATCTGTATCAACTAAGCAAAGAACTAATGGTTATGATTATAATACATATAGTTTTCAAACAGATGCTTCAGGTGATGTAGATATAGAGTTACCTGTAAAAGCTAATAACGATTATACTGTATCTGTATGGGCAGGTTATAATGACTATAGTATAAAAGATGATAATGGGGATTTTAAACTTGTAAAATCTAGCAATATTTATGATAAGTCGGATAACTATAGTATATACCCATTTGGTTTACATACTACAGATACAGTTGATTTAGAGATGGGTAATGTAGAGTTACCAGTACTAAGAGATGTAACTGTTACATTTGAAAATCTTGAAGAGAATGAATCTGGAAATATAGATGAGAGAGTACTTGTATCTTTAATTGGTGGAAATGGATACTTTTCGTCATCTAACATTCAAGTAAATAGTGCAATAAAAACTAATACTGTTTCATTTAAAATACCTGATGGGGACTATATCGTTAAATTATCACCATCTCAAAACTATTCAGGATTTGTAGATGTTGATGGTGATGGTGCTGGAGATAGTACTATTACCGATATTGATTTTACATCAGGTTCAAAATTTACATGGCTTATTTCAAATGCTGATACGTTTACAGTCTCTGCTGATGAAAATCTTAATGTTGTTCTAAAATCACTAGATTCATATAAGCAATTATCAGGAACTGTTAATTTAGGTAGCGGTGATATAGAATCTGGTTGGATATGTGCAAAATCTGGAACAGATGGAAAATGTTCAACTGTATCTAGTGATGGAACATTTACAATAAATCCATTAGCGCCAAGTGGAGATTATATTTATTTAGTTGAGTATAGATCACATGATGGTGAGATGATTAGACAAAATGTAACAATGACAGATGGAGATAGTATTTCAGATGTTAATATTGAAACTATTAAAGTAACAATATCAGGAACAGTAACAGATAGTGATGATGATATAAAAGAGCTTGTTCTCTTAGAGGTAAATGATACTGATGATTCTTGGACAATTATAAAATCTATTAGTGTATCAGATACTACAAGTGAAGTTGAGTTTTCATTTACAGATATGCCATCTGCACTTTCAGGTTCTCACTATGAGGTTGCAGTTGCTTCAATTGTTATTGATTCAAGAAGTGGTGTTGCTACTTATACTATAAATAGTAGTGTTCAAGCTGATAATACATCAGGAACAGCAAACGGGGTAACTGTAGATGATACAATTACTTTAGAAATAAATCAATAAGGTAAAACTATGAAATTAAATAAACTACTTATATTAGCAGTGTTAAATTTGAATCTGTTTGCAGGTTTTGATACTATGAATCCAATTGAATCAATGACACATACTCAAGATATACCATCTCAAACTCAAGATATAACTTTATCTTGGGAGCAAGCTATCCCAAATGACTCTGATGAGTTAGCAGGGTATTATTATATTTTAGATACAAACTCAACTACAATTATGCCAAATGTAGTTGATACAAGAAGTGCTATGTCCTCATCTGCATTAACTATTGATGTAAGTGCACCAAATACAAATGGAGATTTTTATTTTCATTTAGCACCATATGCATCTAGTGGAAATATGGGTGCTACATTACATTTTGGACCTATAAAATTAGATACTGTAGCACCTATTTTAGATATATCTCCACAAAGTGGTTCATACAATAGTATTCAAACAGTTTCTATTAGTATGGATGATTTAAATCCAGCTTTAATATACTATACAACTGATGGCTCAACTCCTACACCATCAAGTGATGTATATAGTAATGCAATAGGAATATCACAAACAACAACACTAAAAGTATTAGCAATGGATTTATCAGACCATAACACAACAACAACAGAGATTTATACAATAAATATAGACTCAAATGTTGCAAACTTTGGAAATGAGATTGCAGATGGTTCAATTATATCTATACAAGATGTACCTTTACTTTCTGTTGTTGGAGTAGGATTAACACATTATAAATATAAAATAGATACAGCATCATTTTCTCAACAAGTTGAGGTGTCGCAAGCTATTGATATAAGTAACTTAAGTAAAGCAAACCATACAATTACAATCATAGGATATGATGGCTCAACATGGCAATCAGAATCATCAGCAGTAACATTATCATTTACAGTTTCGGATAATCCAGAAGATGATACATATGATAGAGAGAAAAATATTTTAGTTCAAAGTGGTACTATAGTTGAGTCTGATACATTAATCTCATTTGTTCAAAGTATTATTCAAAATGATGGAAGTGAGATTAAAAAAATTACTGAGCAATCTACAAGTAGTGGTAATGTTTTAGTTCAACAAATTGTTGCTACAAATGGAACAATAATACCTCAAATGATTGTAAATGGTAAGCTTATAACTTTACCTGAGTTTCCAATTGGAGCTAAAGTATATGTTGTAGAAAAGAGTGATGGGACTATAAATATGATTATTGTTTCACCATTAACTCAATCAATCGAATTTTAGAAAAGGGTAAATATGAAATTAAAACTAATAATAATGGGACTAATCACAGCAATACTTATTTCAGGTTGTGGAGGGGGAAGTAGTAGTGATGATTCATCTACTCCTTTAGAATGTGAATATTCATCTATAACTGTAACTCCAACATCAGGAGATGCTGCAATACAAACAGAGTTAAATTCAAGTTCAAATTGTACAGAGATAAAACTTACTGTAGGTACAGCTGATATAACATTAGATGGCTCAACAGAAGCGATGGTTTTAAACCAGATTTACACAGTTGATGCTAATTAAGCCTAAATCTAAGGATAGAGATATGAAACTTCAAAAACTTATTTTTGGACTGTTAATAATAACGACAAGTTTAATAGCAGAAACTATAAATGTAAAACAAGGATGGAACCTGTTTGGTGCACCAAGTGCAATAGAACTAAATAAGTTTGATAATAGCTGTGTAGATTATATACTAAAATATAATACAGATACAGATACAAAACTAGGATGGCAA